>Ga0067045_1028028_pt1 | contig 45884 bp, 43 predicted proteins | sample TerdegcTABiofilm_FD_59184 | JGI IMG/M metagenome (GOLD analysis project Ga0067045, IMG submission 59184) | Combined Assembly of (Gp0054472, Gp0054536) Wastewater bioreactor microbial communities from Singapore -Terephthalate degrading...
TTTCAGCGGCCCGCCGGCCTCATTCGGCCGCCAGCACCCGCAGCAGGTGAAACGCCACCTGCCCGGCCCGCCCGTGGCGATGCAGCTGCAGGCCACGCTGCGCCAGCTCGTCGCCGCTCAAGGCCCGTGGCGCCTCCAGATAGATCAGACCGTTCTCGCCGATGGCGCGGCGTGCCGCGCGCAGGGCTTCGTCGAACAGCGCCTCGTTACCGCCTTCGGCAAAAGGCGGATCGAGAAACACCAGATCGAGCCCCTGCCCCTGGCGCTGCGCCAGGGCCGCCACCCCGTCGCCCCGCTCGACACGCACCCCCGTGGCCTTGAGCTTGGCCAGTGTGATACCCAGACTGCGACACAGTGCGGCGTCGTGCTCCACCAGCACCACCTCGGCCGCGCCGCGCGAGGCGGCCTCCAGCCCGAGCGCGCCACTGCCGGCGAAGGCATCCAGGCACCGCCACCCATCAAGCCGCTGGCCCAGCCAGTTGAACAGGGTTTCGCGCACACGCGAGGGGGTGGGCCGCAGACCGGGACTCTGCGCCACAGGCAGGCGGGTGCGCTTCCACTGGCCACCGATGATGCGCACCTCCTGGGGAGCGCTGGCGGCGGAATGGGGCGGGACGTTTTTTCGCATGCCGCGAGCTTAAGGCACGGCAGCCCGAGTCCGGAGCCGCCAGGCGCTCACTGGGTCAGGGCTGGGCCCCGACCACCACCGTCACCATGCGGTCAGGCTGCAGCACGCGCCGGAAGGCCCGGCGGATGTCGTCCAGCCCCACCCGCTCGATCTGCTGCGTCCAAGTGTCCAGATAGTCCAGCGGCAACCCGTGCCAGGCGATATTGGCCACGTTGTCCAGCAGCTTGCGGTTGCTGTCGATGCGCAACGCAAAACCGTTGACCAGATAGGCCTGCGCCGCACGCAGTTCGGCGGCGGTCGGCCCCTCGGCCACGAACCGCGCCAGCTCGTCGCGCACCACGGCGATGGCCTGGTCGGCCTGGTCGGGCCGCGTCGTCAACCCGACCTGGAAGGCGCCCGCGTGCTGGCCCGGCATGAAGTAGCTGTAGACGCTGTAACTCAGACCGCGTTTTTCACGCACTTCGGTGGTCAGGCGCGAGACGAACCCGCCACCGCCAAGGATGTAGTTGCCCACGAAGAGCGGGAAAAAGTCGGGGTCGTCGCGGCGCATGCCGGGCTGGCCGATCAGGACCTGGGCCTGCGCGGCATCAAACGGCAGGCGGATGTCCTGGGCCGCAGCCAGCGGCGCCACCTCGGGCACGGGGGGCAACGCTTCGCAGCCATGGCCTTGCAGGGCGGCCATCAGCGGGCCGACGATGCGGTCGGCACCCGCACGGTCCACCGCCCCGACCAGCACCACCTGCGCGCGGCAGGCGGCCACGTGGCGGCGGTAGAAGCTGCGTTGGGCGCCGACATCGATGGCGGCCAGCGTGGCCGCCGTGGCGTCGCGCCCATACGGATGGTCACCATAGACCGCCTGGGCAAAGCGGCGCCCCGCCAGGGTGCCGGGCCGCGTTTCGGCTTCGCGCAGGCCAGCCACCAGGCGCTCGCGCTCGCGCTGCCAGACCGCATCGGACCAGGCCGGCGCCGCCAGTTGCCGGGCCGCCAGTGCCACGGCGCGCTCCAGCAACGCGGGCCGGGTGAGGCTGCGCAGCGACACGCTGAAGCGGTCGCCACCCGCGCTGGCGCCGAACGAAGCCCCCAGGTCGGCCCAGGCCTCGGCCAACCGGTTTTCGTCGAGCGCCGGCTGACCGTCACCAGCCAGCACCCCGGCCGACAGCATGCCGGCAGTCGCCCGGGCCAGGCCGGCCTGCTGGGGCGGGTCGCGCCGGCTGCCGCCGTCGACATCGATCTGCACGTCGAGCATGGGAATCGCCGGGCTCTCGACCAGGTAGACCCGCGCGCCGCTGGCGTGCACCCAGTGCTGGATCGGGATGGCAGCGCGCGCAGCGCTCGCCATCCCACCGAGAACCAACCCCATGGCGAGCCAGACCGCACCACGCTGCTTCAAGGCAGATTTCATCAAAGGCACCCACAACAAACACATGGCAGGGACTCCGGCCACCGGCATCAGCCAGCGGTCCCGGTTCGGGACGGTTTCGGGGCATCGGGCAAGGCCGCGGCGGCCGGCGGCTGAGCCGCCGCTTCGGGCGCCAGCACCCCGGTGGTCAGGCGCTGGTCGCTGAACAGGCGCCGGGCAACCGACTGCACCTGCTCGGCGCTCACGTTCATCAGGGCCGCCATGAGCCGGTCGCCGGCGTCCACATCCCAGCCCTGCACCCAGTACTGGCCGAGCTCGCGCGCCTGGTTGAACAGGGCGTCGAGCTTGTAGACCTCCGAGGCCATCCACTGCGTCTTGACGCGCTGCAGTTCGTCTGCCCGCACCCCCTCGGTGGCAATGCGGGCCACCTCGGCCTTCAGGGCGTCGGCCACCCGCTCGGGCGCCACGCCCGCTGCGGGCACCGCAGTCAGCATGAACCGCTGCGGGCCCCGGCCCAGCAGGCCGTAGGAAGCGCCCACGCTGTCGGCCAGGCGCGCACCGCCCGGCTGGCCCTCGCCCTGCACCAGCGAGCGCTCCAGCCGCGAGCCGCCGTGCCCGTCGAGCACGGCCGACAGCACCGTCAGCGCGAGCGCGTCCTGGCTGCCGGCGTCCTGCGCCGCCGGCCCGGCCCACTGGGGCGTCTGCCAGCCCAGCGCGACCAGCGCCTGCTCGGCCCGTGCCCGGTAGGTCAGCTGGCGCGGCCCCTGCTGGGCCACTTCGTCGCGCGGTTTGCGCGCCGGCACCTCGCGCGCCGGAATGCGCCCGTAGAGGGCTTCGGCGAGGGCGCGCACGCGCTCGGGCTCCACGTCGCCAGCGATCACCACCGCAGCGTTGCCCGGCACGTACCAGCGCTGGCGGAATTCCCGCACTTCCTGCGGCGTCAGCGACACCAGGTCGCCCATCCAGCCGATCACCGGGCGCCGGTACGGACTGGTCAGGTACATGGTGGCGTTGAGGGCCTCGAACATGCGGGCGCGGGGCGACTCTTCCACCCGTTGCCGGCGCTCTTCCTTGATGACCTCGATCTCCTTGCGGAAGGCGTCGTCGTCCCAGCGGTTGCGCTCGAAACGGTCGGCCTCCAGCCGCATCACCGCCTCCAGATGCTCCCGCGCCACCTGCTGGTGGTAAGCCGTGGCGTCCGAGGTGGTGAAGGCGTTTTCGCGGCCGCCCAGGGCCGCGACACGGCGAGAGAACTCGCCGGGCGCCAGATCGGGCGTGCCTTTGAACATCATGTGCTCCAGCACATGGGCAATGCCGCTGGCGCCGTCGACCTCGTCCATGGACCCCACGCGGACCCAGAGCATGTGCACCACGGTCGGCGCCCGGTGATCGGGCCGCACGATCAGGGTCATGCCATTGGACAGCGTGTAGCGCTGCACCGCGGGCGGGTTTTCGGCCGCCTGTGCGGGCGCCAGCACCGCCAGGCAGAACGCCATCACCCCCATCAGCGCGACCGCAGGCCCCCGCAGCCACCCTGTCGGCCCCGGGGCCGGTGCGCCGTCTCGGGCGCCTTGAAAAGCACGTTTCATAGAATGGGGAAGATACTAGAGTTCGAAAAATGTTCTCGTTCTTCCGCAAAAAGACACCCGCCCCCGTTCCTCAGCCCACGCTCGCCGCGCCAGAGCTGCCTGCGCCGCCCATCACGCCCCCGCCGGCCGTGCCCGAGGTTGTGGCGGAGACGCCCCCTCCCGCAGCGGTCGCCGCGCCCCCGGCACCCGCAGCGCCCGTCCCGGAGCGCAAGAGCTGGCTCGACCGCCTCAAGAATGGCCTGCGCAAGACCGGCACCAGCATCGCCACGGTGTTCACCGGCACGCAGATCGACGATGCGCTCTACGAGGAACTCGAAACCGCGCTCCTCATGGCCGACACCGGCGTCCAGGCCACGCAGTACCTGCTGGACGACCTGAAGAAGCGCGTGAAGGACAGCAAGACCACCGATCCGGCCGCCGTCAAGGGGCTGTTGGCCGAGGCGATTGCCGATCTGCTGGCGCCGCTGCAGAAGCCGCTGGTCATCGGTGAACACAAACCCACGGTGATCATGGTCGCCGGGGTGAATGGCGCCGGCAAGACCACGTCCATTGGCAAGCTGACCCGGCACCTGGCGCAGGAAGGCGCTTCGGTGCTGCTCGCTGCGGCCGACACCTTCCGGGCGGCCGCGCGCGAACAACTGGCCGTCTGGGCCGATCGCAACACGGTGGAAATCGTCACCCAGCAAGGCGGCGATCCGGCCGCGGTGAGCTTCGACGCCGTGAGTGCCGGCAAGGCCCGCGGCAAGGACGTGGTGCTGGTCGACACGGCCGGCCGCCTGCCCACGCAGCTGCACCTGATGGAAGAGCTGCGCAAGATCCGGCGCGTGGTGCAGAAAGCCGACGCCACGGCCCCGCACGAGGTGCTGCTGGTCATCGACGGCAACACCGGCCAGAACGCCCTGGCCCAGGTCAAGGCTTTCGACGAAGCGCTGCAACTGACCGGCCTGGTCATCACCAAGCTGGACGGCACCGCCAAGGGCGGCGTGATCTGCGCCATCGCCCGGGAGCGCCCGGTGCCGGTCTACTTCATCGGCGTGGGCGAAAAGCTCGAAGACCTGGAAACCTTCGACGCACGCGAGTTCGCCCAGGCGTTGCTGGGCTGAGCACCGCCAGCACGGCCACGGGCCGGCGCCTCAGCGCTCGTCACCGTCGTGATCGCTGTAGTGGCGCCACTGCCGCATGGCGTTGCGCATGGTGAGCATCTGACGCTCGAAGCGGGGGCAGGCCTGGCACACCGCCAGGTGCAGCCGCAAAGCCAGCCGTTCGGCCCAGGGCAGATCACGGTCTTCGCGGGCCACCATCAGCGCCGTGGCCTCCTGGCAGGTGCGTCGCAAGGGATAGCTGGGCTTCATGCGGCGGCACCTCCGGCAAACCAGTTCAGTTCCAGGCATTCGCGCAGCCGCAAGCGTGCGCGATGCAGTTGCACGTACAGATTGGACGGGGTCAGCGACAGCTCCTGACAGATCTCGTCGCTCGACAGCTCCAGCCATTCGCGCATCAGGAACAGCCGGCCCTGCACGGGAGGCAGTTTCTCGGTGCAGGCCTCCAGGATCGCCATGAACTGGCGGCTGCGCAGGTCTTGCTCCGGATTGCCCCATTCGGCCGGCGCCTGGGAGTAGTGCCCGTCGGCCGCAAAGGGCATGTCTGCCATGGGGTCTGCCTCGCCATCGGGCGAACCGTCGGCCCACACCACTTCGCGACGGCGTTGCCGCAGGGCATCCACGATCTTGTGTTTGAGGATGGCCACGAGCCAGGTCTTGAGCTGGGCGCGCTGGCCGAACGCTTGCGGCCGGTCCAGCGCGGCGAGCAGGGTTTCGGACACGGCGTCCTCGGCCCAGGCATCGTTGCGCAGTTGCAGCCGGGCATAACGCAGCAGGTAGCTGCGCTGGGCCAGCAACTGCTGCTGAAAGTCATCGAGGGAAAGCGCGGTCATGAAAACAGGTCCCGGAGGCAGTGTAGGGCTGATGGGCAATGGTCGGCATCGGCACGCATTTCTTTCAGCCCGGGTGTAAGAAACCCGTCCAGGCGGCGACAGATGCCCAACCGGTCGGTGTTTGCCACCCGGTTGATCACCCCCTCCCCCACCTTTCAGGAGCCATCATGAACCAACGCCAACTCATCGCCGCTGCCGCCGTTTCCCTCGCCTCGCTGTCGGTCCTGTCCACGGCCGCCCTGGCCCAGAACACGGCCAAGGAAAAGTGCTACGGCGTGGCCAAAGCCGGCCAGAACGACTGTGCCAATCTTGCCGGCACCCATTCCTGCGCCGGGCAGGCCAAGATGGACAACGACAAGGGCGACTGGAAATACGTGGCTGCCGGCACCTGCCAGCAGATGGGCGGCATGACGGCCGACGACGCCAAGATGGCCATGCCCAAGAAGTCCTGAGCCCGGCCATGCGCCTGCCAGCCGACTTCCCCGCGCCGCCACCGGTGGGCATCGGCTGGCGCCATGCCCACTACCAGCAGGTTCTGCAGGAGCGTCCGCCTCTGGACTTCCTGGAAGTCCACAGCGAGAACTTTTTTGCCCCGGGCGGCGCCTCGCGCGCTGTGCTGGAAGCGGGCCGGGCGCACTGTGACATCAGTCTGCACGGCGTGGGGCTTTCGCTGGGCGCTGCCCAGGGGCTGGACCCCTGGCACCTGGCCCAATTGAAACAGCTGGTGTGCCAGATCGAACCCGTGCGGGTCAGCGACCACGCGGCGTTTGCCCGTGCCCTCCTCGGCGGCCAGACGGTGCACGCCGCCGATTTGCTGCCCCTGCCTTTCACGCACGCGGCCTTGCGGGTGCTGATCGACAACGTGCAGCAGGCACAGGATGCCCTGCAGCGCCCGCTGGCCATCGAAAACCTCTCGGCCTGCTTTCAGTGGCGCGATGCCGAGATGGATGAACCCACGTTTCTCAACCAGTTGGCCACCCGCAGCGGCTGCCAGTTGCTCGTCGACGTGAACAACGTCTTCGTGAACGCCCGCAACGCCCAATACCGGGGCGAGAATGCCGACCCGGTCGCCGCCGCGCAGCGTTGGATCGACCAGATTCACCCCGCGCACGTGGCCGAGCTGCACCTGGCAGGGCACGCCGATCTGGGGGACATCGTCATCGACGACCACGGCAGCCGCGTGAGCGAACCGGTCTGGGCCCTGTACGCCCATGCCCAGCGGCGCTTTGCCAACGCCCCCACCCTGATCGAGTGGGACACCGGGGTGCCCGACCTGGCGGTGCTGCTGGACGAGGCCCGCCTGGCGCGCCTCAGGGCCTGCGAATCCCTGACCCCGCAGTCTGCAGCGCCTCTCACGCCGGCGGTCACCGCATGAACACCGCACGCCCAACCCTCGCAGCCCGGCAGCAACAACTGGTGCGGGCGCTGATGGCCCACCCCGGCAGCGATGAAGCGGTGGTCAGCGCCGCGGCCTTGCTGGCTCTGGGGGTCGCGCATCCCCAGAGCGAACGCGGCCTGCAAGCCTATCGCGCCAACGGCCATGCCCTGGCCGAAAGGACCCTCCAGGCCGCCTACCCGGTGGTCGGCCAGCTGGTGGGCGAAGCGACACTTCACGCCATGGCCCGGGCCCTCTGGCACGCGCATCCACCGACCCGGGGCGACCTTGCCCATTGGGGACAGGCCTTGCCCGCGTGGATTGCTCAGAACCCCGCTTTGGCCGCGCTGCCCTATCTGGCCGACGTCGCCCGCGCCGAATGGGCCCTGCACGAAGCCGCCAGCGCGCCGGACCAGCCCACCGATCTGGCCAGCATCACCCGCCTGGTCACCGAAGACCCTTCCCTGCTCGCCCTGCGGCTGGCTCCCGGCACCCAGCTCCTGGGCAGCCGGTACCCGGTGGCCAGCATCCTGGGCGCGCATCTGGACGGCATGCCCACCTTGGCCGAAGCCGGCGAACGCCTGCGCGCCGGCGCGGGAGAAACGGTGCTGGTCTGGCGCCAGGGCTTCCAACCCCGACAGGCGGCCACTTCGCCGGGCACCGTCGCGATGCTGGGCAGCACGCTCGCCGGCGGCAGCGTGCTGGACGCGCTGGATGCTGCCAGCGCACCGGCACCCGGTCCTGTCTTCGATCTGGGCACCTGGCTGCAAAGCGCCATCGCAGCCGGCTGGGTCATCGGCGTCCACCCCTTACCCCACCTTCAGCCAGCGGTATCCCCATGACCTCTCCAACGCGTTCAACCCCTCTTCACCACGCCTGGCAAGCCATCGCCAGCCTCCTGGATAGCCTGCGCCCGTGGGCCGCACTGGCGGCGCGGCTGTACGTGGCCCAGGTGTTCTTTCTGTCCGGGCTCACCAAACTCCGCGACTGGGACACGACCTTGCTGCTGTTCACCGAGGAGTACCACGTCCCGCTGCTGCCGCCTGCGCTCGCCGCGCTGCTGGGTACCGCGGGAGAAATCGGCCTGCCCGTGCTGCTGGTGCTCGGACTGGCAGGCCGGTTCGCCGCGCTGGGCCTTTCGGTGGTGAACGTGGTGGCGGTACTGAGCCTGGCCGATATCGCCCCGGCCGCGCTGCAACAGCACATCACCTGGGGCGTGCTGCTGGCCACGCTGGCCCTGGTCGGCATGGAGCGCTGGTCGGTCGATGCCTGGCGGGCATCACGCCGACCACCCAATGCCTGAGGGCTGGGGCGCGTCTTCAGCGCGCCCGGCGCAACTGGCGTTGCACCTGCCAGGCCAGGCCGATGCCCACCAGCGAACAGGTGCCGGTGATCACCCAGGTCCACTGCCACCCACCCCATTGCGTGGCGGCCCAGGCCACCAACGGCGGCCCCAGGAACTGCCCCATCGCTGACAACTGCTGCATCCAGCCGACCGTGGTGGACACGGTGTCCTCACCTGGCGTGAGGCGCACGACCAGACCGAACAGCGTGCCCGGCACCCAGCCGCCCAGGGCAGAGAACAGCAGCACGCTGGCGTACTGCAACAGCGGCCACCCGGTCATGGTGAAGGTCAGCAAGGCGCCGAGCGCCATCGCCACGTATCCGCCGGCCATCAGCCAGCCGGGCGGCACACCCCGGGCCAGCAGGCGCCCGGCGCTCACGTTGCCCACCATGTTGACACCAGCGGCGAGGGCACTGAGCAGCCCCACCGCCGTGGCGCCAAAACCGGCCGCGTGGTAGATCGTCGGCAGGAAGCCGACGACCGCCAGCCACTGGCCGGAATACATGAGGAACCCCACGGCCAGCAACCACGGCCCCGGCGCACGCAGCGTTCGCCGCAGACACTGCCCGAGCGTGTCGGTGCTGCCCGCGCCCGCCGCCGGCGCCGCATCCGGCCCGATCCAGCGCCACAAGGCCCAGGCCCCGAGCCAGGCCAGCAAAGCCAGCACCGCCCAGACAGCCGGCCAGCCCCAGAGGACCACCGCCGGCGCCCCCGCCAGCAGCGCCAGGGCCATGCCCACGGGCATGTAGGCCCCCCACCAGCCCAGCGCCCGCGCCAGCGCGGCCGGGTTGTCGACCACCTGACGCCGGATCAGACCCGGCGCCGGCAGCACCGTGAGCAGAAAGCCCACGCCTTCGAGCACCCGCGTGGCCAGCAGCGCCGCCACCGTGCCCGACAACGCCCCCGCCGCACTGCCCAGCCCCAACAACAGCAGACCGGCCAGCATCACCCGCCGCGGCCCCATGCGGTCGGCCAGCAGACCGATCAGCAAACCAAGCGTCATGCCCGCCAGTTGCAGCAGAGACAGCAGAAAGCCACCCTGTACCAGCGTCAGACCGAGCGACTGCTGCAGGGCCGGAATGGCCACCGGCAGCTTGCCCACGTGCAGCGCCGCACAGACCCCGAGCAGCACCACCAGCGAAGCACGGGCCGCGGGTGAATCGGCCGGCTTCATGGAAACAGCTCCCGCCCGGTCAGCCGCTGGTGCTCGCGAATGGCAAAACGGTCGGTCATGCCGGCGATGAAATCGGCCACTGAGCGGGCATTCCCCTGCGAGCGGGTCTGCGCGTCCGACATTTCTTCGGGCGCCTGGAGGTAACAGTCGAACAGCTCGGTGATCACGCTGCGCGCGCGTTCGGTGGTGGCCGTCACCTGAGGATGGCGGTACAGGTTGCGGAACAGAAAGCGTTTGAGCACCTGCGACTCGGCCCGCATCACCTCGGAAAACGCCACCAGCGGCGATGCCGCGCGCACCGCGGCCACGCTGTCCACGCCAGCCGCATCGACGCGGGCACGGCTGGTGTCGATGACGTCGTAGACCTGATCGCTGAGCATGAGACGGATCGACTCGAACAGCAGCCGCCGCCCGCCCAGATCCGGGTGAGAGGCCAGGGCCTTGCGACGGTAGCGCTCGAACAGCGGCACATCGGCCAGTTGGTCGAGCGACAGCAGCCCAGAACGCACCCCGTCGTCGATGTCGTGCGCGTTGTAGGCGATTTCGTCGGCGAGGTTGCACAGTTGCGCTTCGAGCGACGGCGAGCCGCCGTGCAGAAACCGGTGCGCCACGCCGTTCGGCTCCTGCGCCTCCAGGTGTCGCGCATTCGCCCGCGAGCAATGCTTGAGGATGCCTTCCCGCGTTTCAAAACACAGGTTCAGCCCGTCGAAGGCAGGGTAGCGTTCCTCCAGCCGGTCGACCACCCGCAGGCTCTGCAGGTTGTGTTCGAAAGTCCAGGCCGCCTCGTCCGCGCCGGCCGGCGCGTGCGCGCGCAGACAGGCGTTAAGCGCGTCTTGACCGGCATGACCGAAAGGGGTGTGCCCGAGGTCGTGCGCCAGCGCGATCGCCTCCACCAGATCCTCGTTGAGGCCGAGCGAGCGCGCAATGCTGCGCCCGAGCTGGGCCACTTCGAGCGAATGCGTCAGCCGCGTGCGAAACAAGTCCCCTTCGTGATTGAGGAACACCTGGGTCTTGTAAACCAGCCGGCGAAAGGCCGTGGAATGGATGACCCGGTCGCGATCGCGCTGGAAAGCGGTGCGCGTCGGTGCTTCCGGCTCGGGAAATCGTCGGCCGCGGCTGGCAGCGGGGTCACAGGCCCAGCGCGCCAGCGGGCTCATGCGGGTGTCGCCGGGGCGGTGCTGGCCTTGATGACCTGCACCACCAGTTCGTCGGGGACGGCGCGCATCACCGCCCGCCCCGGACCGTCGATCAGCACAAAGCGGATGGCGCCCGCTTCGGCCTTCTTGTCCAGACGCATCAAGGCCAGGTAGCGGCCGGCGTTGTCGACCGGGTCGAGCACCGGCGCCACCGTGGGCAGACCCGCTCGGGCAATGATGCCGATCAGGCGATCCACAAAGGCCGCGTCCACCAAACCGACCGCCTGCGAAAGCCTGGCGGCCATCACCATGCCGCACCCGACCGCTTCGCCATGCAGCCACTCACCATAGCCCAGGCCCGCCTCGATCGCGTGGCCGAAGGTGTGACCGAAATTGAGGATGGCGCGCAAGCCCGATTCGCGCTCATCCTGCCCCACCACATCGGCCTTGATTTCGCAACTGCGGCGAACCGCGTGCGCAAGGGCCACAGGCTCGCGAGCCATGAGTGCGGGGAGATGCTGCTCGATCCAGTCCAGAAACACCATGTCGGCAATGGGCCCGTACTTGATGACCTCGGCCATTCCTGCCGACAGCTCCCGCGGGGGCAAGGTCGCGAGCACGTCCAGATCGCAAATCACACGCTCGGGCTGGTAAAAAGCGCCGATCATGTTCTTTCCCAGCGGATGGTTGATCGCCGTCTTGCCGCCCACCGACGAATCCACTTGCGCCAGCAAGGTGGTCGGCACCTGCACGAAAGGCACACCGCGCATATAGCTGGCGGCGGCAAACCCCGTCATGTCGCCCACCACGCCACCGCCCAGCGCGTAGAGCACGGTCTTGCGGTCGCAACCATGCGCCAACAACGCATCAAAAATGAGGTTCAGTGTCTCCCACGTCTTGTGGGTCTCGCCATCAGGCAGCGTTACCGTCAGCACCTGTGTATAGAGCGGCGAAATCGCCCGTCGAAGTGTCTCTGCGTACAGCGGCGCGACCGTGGTGTTGGTCACAATCAGCGCCGATGCGGCCCTGGGCAGCGCGTCGTAACTGCCGGCCAATGCCAGCAGCCCCTGGCCAATGCGGATGTCGTAGCTGCGGGCACCAAGATCGATGCGGACCACAGGCTCTGCCGGGGTCGGGAGAGAGGGATCAGTCATGGCCCGGGAGTGTATCCCGCCATGCCAGCCCTCAGGATGCCGTCGGCGAAGGCGCTTCGCCTGCAGCGGACGGCCCTGGGCTGCTACCCAGATCCAGCTGCATCATGATCATGTTGACCAGAGTCGCCACGGAAGGCCTTCCCGTGTCGACGACGTAATGGGCCGCATCCCGGTAGAGCGGATCCCTGGCCGCAAAAAGATCCTTCAGCCGCTGCAGCGGGTCATCCACCTGCAGCAGCGGTCGATTTCTGTCGTGGCGCAACCGACGATACACATCCTCGGGCAAAGCGCGCAGATAGATCACCTGGCAATGCTGCTTGAGTTGTACCCGATTGGCTTCACGAAGCACCGATCCACCACCGGTAGACAGCACACCGCGGCCGCTGCCGGTCGTGAGCTCTGCCAGAACCTGTTGTTCCAAATCCCGGAAGCGCTCCTCCCCCTCCCGCTCAAAAAACGTACGGATCGAGCAGCCTATCCGCTGCTCGATCACGTGATCGGAGTCTTGAAAAGGGACGCCCAGACGACGGGCAAGATGCCGGCCAATGGTTGATTTTCCTGATCCAGGAAGGCCGACTAAAGATACAAATTCAACTCTTTCAGCGGGCATTCAAAAATATAGCCAACAAGATCATTCCTGAGGATCAACCTTGATTTCAACAGAAACCATTTGCGAATGGTAGTCAAGAACCGTCACCGAATATGACGCCTTACAATGAGAAACATATGTTGAGATCTCAAATCTCGGATTCTTCCCAGAAAGCTCTTTCGCGGAAGCGCCATCAACATAAATTGAACCCGGGAAATTCGATATAACCCTAAATGGAGGAACACCTCCATTAATCACATGAACGCTTGTTGCCTGCAAGGCGCGGCCGCCAGAACCCTTATCGCACTCGGTCTGCAGCGAGCTCCAATCCACCTCTTTGGGATTGACAGAAAACTCAGTTGCATCTCCTGCATTTTCGCCGCCACCACCACATGCCGAAAGCAAGCCCATCAACGTCAACGAGGTAATCAAAAACAATTTTTGCATAATTCAATTCTCTGCTAAGTCTGAATTCAGCGCGAAACACCACGATCCGAAATAGTCCGCGGCGTGATAAATACCAGCAACTCCGACTTATTCGTGGTTTTGCTGCGATTTTTGAACAAATTTCCAACAACCGGCACATCACCAAGCAGGGGCACCTTGGTGATATCGTTGGTCTCGGTCTGTTCGAAGATACCGCCAATCACGACCGTACCGCCGTTCTCTACCAGAACCTGAGTCTTCACGTGTTTGGTATTGATGGCAATGCCAGCAGTGGTCGTTTCCCCACGCGAATCCTTGTTCACGTCAACATCCAGAATAATGCCGCCTTCCGGAGTGATTTGAGGGGTGACTTCCAACTTCAAATTCGCTTTCCGGAAGGAAACCGCCGTCGCACCACTGGAAGTTGCCGACTGGTAGGGGAACTCCGTCCCTTGTTCGATCAGAGCAGTCACCTGATCCGCTGTCACAACGCGCGGACTCGACACCACCTTACCGCGTCCATCAGCCTCCAATGCCGAGAGCTCCAGGTTCAAAAAGCGATTGGCAGCCGAACTGAACAACGACACCGCAAAACTGGCAGCGCTGAAACCGTTGGCCCCCGTCGAAGGCAGATTGATAAAGCTGGTATTGTTGTTTGTCAACGCGGCAGACGATTGTCCAGTAGTGGTGGCTACGGCATCGTAACTCCCTCCCAAGGCAACGCGATTGACACCGGCAACAGGATAGCCCGCCTCACCCCCTCGCACGCCCCGCAGATCCGCCCCTCCAAGCCGAACGCCGATCGACTGACTGAACCGGTCATCCGCCTCCACAATGCGGGCCTCAATGAGCACCTGCCGAACGGGCACATCCAATTTGGTGATGAACTGCTGAATCTGCTCCAGTTTGGCAGGCACATCGGTAACAAACAGCTGATTGGTACGCGGCTCGGCAATCACGCTGCCCCTGGCAGACAGAATGCGAGAGGATCCACCACCCGTCCCAGCCGAGGTCAGCTGCGTGGCAATGTCGCCTGCCTTCGCATAGTTCAGCTGAAAGCCTTGCGTGCGCAAAATTTCCAGATTCTCCAGAGCAGCACGTGCCTCCAGATCCTGCTTTTCACGTGCAGCAATTTCATCTTTCGGTGCAATCCACAAGACATTTCCCGTCTTGCGCTTGTCGAGTCCCTTGGCCTGCAAGATGATATCAAGTGCCTGATCCCAGGGAACATCCTTGAGGCGCAGAGTCAGCGAACCCGAAACCGAGTCAGAGGTCACCACATTGAAATTGGTGAAATCAGCAATTACCTGCAACAGCGAACGAATCTCGATGTTCTGGAAGTTCAGTGAGAGTTTTTCGCCGTTGTAGCCCGGGCCCTGCGTCAACTTGGTCGGGTCAACCTTCTGCTCCCGAACCTCCAGCACGAACTGGTTGTCGCTCTGATACGCCGAATGCTCCCAGTTGCCACGTGGCGTCACCACCATACGGACACGGTCTCCGGTCTGGCTGCTGACGATCGATTGCACAGGGGTGCCGAAATCGGTCACGTCCAAACGGCGACGCAGACCCTCGGCCAGATTGCTCTGGAGGAACTCCACCACCAGATTCTGACCCTGCTGACGAATGTCAACCCCAACTTGACTGCTGCCAAGCTCCACCACCACACGCCCCGCCCCATCGGTACCCCGACGGAAATCAATGTCACGAATCGCAGAGGCAGTATTCGCTGCCACAGGTGTCGATGCAGCAAAAGAGGTCACCGGCGAGGGCACTTGACCAGCAGCTTGTGGACTGTCGAGCACCACCAGCAAAAATTTGCCGTCGCTTTTTGTCACATAGTTGGCCGGTTGCTTGAGATTGATCACGACCCGTGTTCGATCACCCGCTTGCACCACATTGGCAGACCGGACATTGCCCTGATTGATATCGATCGCACTGCGCCCCAGTCCATTGATCACGCCCGGCAGATCCAAGGCCACGCGCGCCGGCGACTGGATGACAAAACCCGAGGGCGCGCCCGAAAAGGCCTCGGCCAATTCAATGCGAACCACCTCTGAGCCGCCTTGAGACGTCCCTGTCACGGCTTTGATGGCATTCTGCGCATGCGCACAGACACCGGCAGCGGCCAATGCCATCCCCGCCACCAAACTGATCAGAAATCGGCTGCTTTTGGCAGATTGCAGAGTGTCCAAGGGATAGGTCGTTTTCATTTAGATGATTCCTCTTGCAATAGCAACGTCGCAGGCCGCTCGACCCACTCCCCTCCAGGGTCCTGCACCACTTCCCTCAGCACAATTTCCGACTCAGAGATCTTCTGGATACGACCGTAGTTTTGGCCGATGTAATTGCCAGTCTTAACCTGATACAGCAGGTTGTTGACCTTGAGAAGAGCCACTGGCTGCCCTTGTCGGATTAGGCTCCCAACCATTTTCATGGCATCCAAGGGATAGTCCTCCAAAGGTTCTTTGCGCCGATTCAACTCGGCCTCCAGCAACGCTGATCGAGCTTCACCACCAGCCTGAGCACCTCGCAGAACAGCCTCGAGCTTTTCGTTTGCAAAGGGATCCAACGTATCTGCCACCGTGTAGTTCTGCGGCTGAAAGCGTGTGGGCTCGGAGATCGGTTGCAATTTGGGCCTGACGGAACTCCGTTCAGCCACCATCCAAGCCCGAAGATCGGGCTGATCCGACGAAGAGCACCCGGACAACACCATCGTGGCAACACAGGCCATGCTCAGCAAAGTGAATTGGCGCACTCTGCTCATTTTTTGCCACCTTTGGCGTTGGACTTCGGCTTGTTCGCTTGCTCGGAAGCCGCCACCTCAGCCTCATCCAAGTAACGGAAGGTTTTGGCAATACAGGTCATGGTCAGCAAACCATCTCGGTCTTTCACCGGCGACAAGGTCAGATTATTCAGTGTCACAATCCGCGAAAGATTGGCAATGTCCGCGGCAAACATCCCGATGTCGTGATACCGACCCGTCACACGCACGGTAATCGGCAACTCGGCATAGTATTGTTTGACAGAGACTTGACCCGGCTTAAACAGCTCAAACTGCAGGCTTCTTCCCAGCCCTGCCTGATTGATATCGGACAGCAATGCATCCATTTCCGATTTGCTCGGCAGTTGCTTTTCCAGTTGGGTCACATACTGCTGCACCTGCTCCAGCTGCTTCTTCAGTTCTTCAAGACTGACAGCTTGCGCCACTTTCTTCTTGTAGTCAGCACGCAAACTCAACTCGGTTGACCGTTCCTGTTCCAGCGTCTCGTCCACCGATTTGATCAGTGCGAACCACATACCCACGATTACGAGGACGCAGACCAGCACATAAAGCAGGTACTTGGGCAGTGCCGGCCATTGAGAGGGGTCATTAGGGTCCAATCCCACGAACTGCGTCCGCAGATTGCGCACGACAGCGCCCATGTCCGGATTGAATTTCAGGTTCTTTGCCAAGATGACGTTCCCTTCAGCCCTTGGCAGCAGGGGCGGCGGAGACCCCAGTCTTGTTGACATTGGACGAGGGCCTCACCAGTGTCACCCGGATCGTGAAGTTCGAAACGCGGCGCGGATCCCCCTTCGGCCCGACATTTGCCGCCACAATCTCCACCAGCTCCGGGCGCGCAAGCCACTGGCTGGCATTGCCCAGGTTCCTCAACAGTTCCGACACCCGCTCCTGAGACTGAGCGGAGCCCGACAACAGCACATTGAGGTTCTCCTGCTTCATGGAGCTGAGGTAGACGCCATCAGGCAACTGACGCACCAGTTCCTCCAACAGATGCACGGGCAGATTCCGGTCAGCCTGCAAATCCTCTACAGCAGTCTGTCTGGCCCGCAAGGAGGCTATCTGAGCCTCCAGAGTTGCGACGTCCTTGATTTCTGCTTCCAGCTTCTTGATCTCAGCCCGCAGGAAATTGTTGCGGTTTTCCTGGGCGGCGATCTGCCCCTGATACCAAGTGTAGACAGCACCACAAATCAGCCCCCCCAGCAAAGCAGACAAGCCCAGTTGCGTGAAGAACTGCTCCTTGCGCTTCTTCCTGGCCGCTTCACGGTGCGGCAATAGGTTGATGAGAATCATTGGTGGAACCTTCGCAGCGCAAGGCCGGTCGATGTCAGGTACGAAGGCGCTTCACGCGCAATTTTGCGAGCATGCACCCCGGAAGCGATATCCATTCCCTCGAACGGGTTGACCACCATACAGGCAAAGGAGGTCTGGTGCGTCACGGCCTCCTTCAAGCCCGGCAAGGAAGCGCTACCTCCTGCTAGAAGAATGTGATCCACCCGGTTATACGGGGTACTCGTGAAGAAGAACTGCAGCGCCCGACCGATCTCCTGAGCCATGTTCTCCAGAAACGGATTGAGAACCGCCGTCGCGTAGTCTTCCGGCAACTCGCCAGAGCGTTTTTTGGCTTCAGCCTCATCGGCAGAAAAGCCATACTGGCGCACGATCAGTTGGGTCAGCTGCGCCCCCCCAAAGGCCTGGTCGCGCTCGTACACCACTTCTTCGTTGCGGATAACCTGCATACCCGTGGTCACCGAGCCGACCTCAAACAGCGCCACCAGGGAGTCCACACCTTGATTGGGCAGCGACTCGATGACGCGACTGGCAGCCATGCGGGACGCATAGGACTCAACGTCCATGATCACAGGCTTGAGACCCGCAGCCTCGGCCAACCCCTGACGATCAGACACCTTCTCTTTGCGCGAAGCCGCGATCAGCACTTCCACATCCCCAATGGATGTGGTGCTGGGGCCCATGACGCAAAAATCCAGGCTCACCTCGTCCAGCGAGAACGGAATGTATTGATTCGCTTCGGACTCAACCTGCGCTTCCAGTTCTTTTTCAGACAGACCACCCGGCAAGATGATCTTTTTGGTGATCACCGCCGATGCAGGCAAGGCCATCGCCACCTGCTTGGTCTTGCTGCCACTCTTGCGCACCACCCGTCGGATGGCATCGGCCACTTCATCAAACTTTTCGATGTTGCCGTCGGAGATCCAGCCTCGCTCAAGAGGCTCAATGGCACAGCGTTCCAGAACGAAGTCGCCGGCCCGAGTACGACCCAGCTCCACAAGCTTGACACTGGATGAACTGACATCGATGCCGAGCAGCGACGCAGGCTCCCGGCTGAAAATAGACCCCAGTGATATCAAGGCGGCCCCCAAAAAAATACAGGCTGGCAGCACGCCAGACTTAAGGTTTCACTTCAATGCTAGCAGCAAGCCCTTTGAGCAGCAAAGATTTATCGACAACTCTACAAATCGAAACGTTGTCAAAAGCATACGGGAAACCTGCACACTGAGACAGGCTTCGCATCCACCAGTGTGACCTCCGCCACGTCGCAGATTTTTATAATGCGACAACAGAGACCGACCCATGCCTCAAGACCCCTCCTCTTCGTCCTCCAAACCCGCCACTGTCCCCCACTCCCGTCGCCGCTGGACAGCCTGGCTGGGACTTGCTGCAGCATGGGCGCTGGGGTTGGCTGCGGCCGGCGCTCTCAGCATTGTGCTTGCTGTGGGCGTCGCGCTGGCCATTGCCTATCCCAATCTGCCCGAAGTCGCCGACTTGGCCGACTACCGGCCCAAGTTGCCTCTGCGCGTCCTCACAGCCGACGGCGATCTTATCGGCGAATTTGGCGAAGAGCGGCGAAATCTGCTGCCCATCAAGGAGATTCCGCTGGTCATGCAGCAAGCGGTGCTGTCCATTGAAGACGCCCGTTTCTTCGAACACAGCGGGGTCGACTACCGCGGCATGGTCCGCGCGGCACTGGCCAATCTGGGCCAGGCCAAAAGCCAAGGCGGCTCCACCATCACCATGCAGGTGGCCCGCAACGTCTACCTGTCTGCAGAGAAAAGCTACACCCGAAAGATCTACGAGATCCTTCTGACGTTCAAGCTCGAACACCAGCTGACCAAGGAGCAAATTCTTGAGATCTACATGAACCAGATCTTTCTCGGTCAGCGTGCGTATGGCTTCGCCTCTGCGGCGCAGACTTATTTTGGCAAAGACCTGAAAAACGTCACGGTCGCGGAGGCGGCCATGCTCGCCGGCCTGCCCAAGGCGCCGTCTGCCTTCAACCCAATCTCCAACCCCAAGCGAGCCCGCACGCGACAGCTCTACATCATTGATCGCATGCTTGAAAACGGCTTCATCACCCGCCAGCAGGCCGAGGCTGCACGGGAAGAGCCGCTCAAGCTGCGCTCCGCGACCAAGGAAGGCAAGGTCGCAGCCGAATATGTGGCGGAAATGGTTCGGCAGTCCATGCTGTCTCAGTACGGAGATGAGGTCTACACCCGAGGCCTGGTGGTCACCACCAGCATCCGCTCGGTAGACCAGCAAGCCGCCTACAAAGCGCTCCGACAGGGCGTCATGGACTATGAACGTCGCCAGGCCTACCGCGGCCCCGAGGCCTTCATCGATCTGCCTCAGGATGCAGCCGCCCGCGACGATGCCATCGACGACATCCTCAATGAGCATCCGGACAACGGTGATCTGTGGTCGGCCGTGGTCCTTTCGGCCGACTCACGGCGGGTTGTGGCAGTACGCCACGACGGCGAACCCTTCGAGATCACTGGCGACGGATTAAGGCCGGCCACTTCAGGGCTTTCCGACAAAGCGCCCCCGAAGATCCGCATCCGCCCTGGCGCAGTCATTCGCGTCATACAGACAGGTCCGAAAGCCTGGCGCATCACTCAGCAACCTGAAGTTGAATCGGCTTTCGTGGCGATGGACCCCCAAACAGGGGCGATACGGGCGCTGGTGGGTGGCTTCGACTTCCAGAAGAACAAGTTCAACCACGTCACCCAAGCCTGGCGCCAGCCCGGCTCCAGCTTCAAGCCCTTCATTTATTCGGCCGCCCTGGAAAAAGGGGTCACGCCAGCGACGATCGTCAACGATGCGCCCCTGTTCTTCAGTGCGACCGAAACCGGTGGCAAGGCCTGGGAACCCAAGAACTATGACGGGCAGTTCGAGGGACCGATGTCCGTGCGACGTGCGCTGGCCCGATCGAAGAACATGGCCTCGATCCGGATCCTGCAGCTCATCGGTACACAAAGTGCCCAGCAATGGGTCACCCGTTTTGGCTTTGATGCCAGCCGGCACCCTCCCTACCTCACCATGGCACTGGGTGCTGGTGCCGTGACACCCTTGCAGATGGCTTCCGGGTATGCCGTTTTTGCCAATCGCGGCTATCGCGTGAACCCGTCAATCATCACGCGGGTGACCGAAGCCCGGGGCAAGGTGATCTACGAAACGGCAGATCGCCCCCCCCAGGAGGGACAGCGAGCCATCGACGCCCGCAACGCTTTCGTGACGAGCAGCCTGCTGCAGGAGATCACCCGCTCGGGCACGGCCGCGCGGGCGCAGGCCACGCTCAAACGTCCCGACCTCTATGGCAAAACGGGCACCACCAACGACTCGGTGGATGCCTGGTTCGTGGGGTACCAACCCACACTCGTCGCCGCGGCCTGGGTGGGATACGACACGCCTCGCAACCTGGGAAGCCGGGAGACCGGCGGGGGCCTGAGCCTGCCCATCTGGATCAGCTTCATGAGCGAAGCGCTCAAGGGTGTTCCCGTGGCGGAATACAGCCCGCCACCAGGAGTGATCAATGCGGGTGGCGAGTGGTATTTTGAGGAATTTGGTCCCGGCCGCGGTGTGCATGGCATTGGGCTGAATGAACAACCCTGGCCGGGCACGCCCTCGATGGAAGGCACCACCGAAGGCCAGAACGCCTTCCCTTCTGGCAGTCAGGGACAGAATGCCGAAGAGCGCCGAAGCATCATCGACCTTTTCAGGAACTGATCTTCTCGAAGCGCAGCAGGTTCAGAACCTGAGGGCCTGGCCGGCTTGCGCCGAAGCATGCCGGTCCAGATCGGCGAAAAACTCGCCCTGCCCTTTGGTATCGACCCAGGCCGTTCCGTCAAAGCGGTAATGGAACCCGCCCGCTTTGGCCGCCATCCACACCTCGTGCAGCGGCTTCTGCAGGTTGATCACGATCTGGCTGCGATCAGCGAACACGAGGGTGATCATGCCCCCGACACGCTGATTGTCGATATCGGCGTCGGTGGCGTCGTTCAGCCTGTCGCAGGCGAGCTCCACACGGCGCAAAAGCGCTTCGGCGTGGTCGAGATATTCGGAGTCGGTCATTACAATCCTTGCATCATGAAGCGTCGCCAAATTCTAGGATCCCCGGACAGCCTCACGCGCTCGGCAGCTGTGGCCGCCCTGTTCTGCACCGGGTTGCTACTGGCTGGCTGTGGGCAAAAAGGCCCACTCTACCTGCCTGCGCCCCAAGGGCAGCCCATCAAGCCGGCGGCGCCGGTCTCGGCCGACGTGATCGAAGAAACCACCCAGCAAGGACAGTAGTCCCGCCTCAGTGGGCGAAGCGACAGCGCCTTCGCCACAGGCGCCAGGCCAGCAGCGTGCCCAGCACAACAGCGTAGACAGCCACTTCGGCGAAATCGCTTTTGCCTGCACGCATCCAGTAAAAATGCAGGATGGTCAGAACCGCAACGGCGTACACCCCTCGGTGGAGGGCACGCCAACGCAAGGCCCCCAGATAGCGGATCACGCGATTGAAGGATGTTGCCGCCAGCGCCAGCAGCAGCAACCAGGCCAGAGTCCCGACCAGGATGAAAGGCCGCCGGTAGATGTCGGCCACGATGTCGGACCATTCCCAGCCCATGTCGAACCACGCGTAAGACACCCAGTGCAGGCTGGCGTAAAAGAACACGAAGAGCCCCAGCATCCGGCGAAAACGCGCCAGCACCGCCCAACCGGTGATCTCTCGCAAGGGTGTCACCGCCAGCACCGCCACCAGCATGCGCAAAGCCCAGTCCCCCAAAGAGCGGATAAGCGCTTCTGCCGGGTTGGCTCCCAACTGATCGGCCAGCGCAGCCCAGAACAGGTAGCCCGCCGGCGCCAGCAGCCACAGGAACAGCACCGGCTTGACCACCGGATGGCCGAGCCAGCGCATCAGTAAAAGGTCTTGAGGTCCATGCCGGCGTACAGCGCCCCCACCTGGGCTTCATAGCCGTTGAAGCGCTCAGTTTTGCGCCGCTTGGCGAACAGACCGCCTTCCTCCCCAATCCGGCGTTCCGTGGCCTGGCTCCAACGCGGATGCGGCACGTCCGGGTTCACATTTGAGTAGAAGCCGTACTCCTGCGGCGCCGAACGTCCCCAGGAGTTCACTGGCTGGCGCTCGAGAAAGCGGATTTTCACCAGGCTCTTGGCACTCTTGAAGCCATACTTCCACGGCACCACCAGTCTCACCGGGGCGCCATTCTGGTTGGGCAGGACCTGGCCGTACATGCCCACGGCCAGCAAGGTCAGCGGATGCAGGGCCTCATCCATGCGAAGGCCTTCGATGTAGGGCCAGTCCAGCACCCGCCCGCGCACGCCACGCATCGTGCCAGGATCGGCCAGGGTCGTAAACTCCACGAACTTGGCGCTCCCCTGCGGCTCGACCTTGCGGATCAACTCGGCCAGCGAATAGCCCACCCAGGGGATCACCATCGACCAGCCTTCGACACAGCGCAGGCGATAGACACGTTCTTCAAGCGGTGCCAACTTGAGCAGGTCATCGATCCCCAGTACCTGCGGCTTGTTCACCAAGCCCTCGACCGCCACCGTCCAGGGCCGCGTCTTCATCGACCCCGCATATTGCACCGGGTCCGACTTGTCGGTGCCGAACTCGTAGAAGTTGTTGTAGCTGCTGGCATGGTCGTACGAAGTCACGCGCTCGACGGTCTGCGCACCCGCCACCGCAGATGGTCGAGCAGCAAGCCGCGGCAAACCGGTCGGCGAAGCGGCCCCCTGCGCCAGCGCATCGCGCGCCGCCCAGGTGGCAAGCGCCGCCCCGCCCGCCCCCAGGGCGAGCCGTTGCAACCACTCACGACGCCCAAGGTAGGCGCTTGGCGGCGTGATCTCACTGGGAACGGGGTGCTCGAACCCGGTATCGGCAGAACGGATGATCATGGCGGACTCCTGACTTTTCCAGTCGTCGTTCGAATCCGCAGATTCTTACAAGTTTCTGCAAAACGGGTCCCCCGCTGTCACAGTGCCCCGTAACTGTGCAGACCGGAGAGGAACATGTTGACGCCGATGAATGCGAAGGTGGTGATGGCCAACCCGACCAGCGCCCACCAGGCCGCTACAGTGCCACGCAAGCCCTTCATGAGCCGCATGTGCAACCAGGCGGCATAGTTGAGCCAGACGATCAGCGCCCACGTCTCCTTGGGGTCCCAGCTCCAGTAGCCGCCCCAGGCCTCGGCCGCCCAGAGCGCTCCCAACACGGTGGCAATCGTGAAGAAGGCAAAGCCCACGGCAATGGCCTTGTACATCACATCATCGAGTACCTCGAAACTCGGCAGACGCGAAGCGATGCGGCGGCGGCCAGCCAGGATGCCGCCGACGATGAGGGCGGAGACCCCGAAGTAGACAAACCAGTAGCTGCCGCCCTTGTCGGTCGCTCCCTGGCGGAACACGAGGGGCTCGAAGCACAGCACCACGCCCAGCACCCACAGCGGCGCCAACTTCCACCAGCGCGTCTCCGTGGCGCTTTGCTTGATCAGGTAGGCAAAACCCAGCATCGCGGCAATCGCAAAAGTGCCATAGCCGATGAAGTTGGCGGGCACATGCAGCTTCATCCACCAGCTCTTGAGTGCGGGCACCAGTGGCTGGATTTCATGCGCTTCGCGCACGACCGTGTACCACAGCAGGAAGCCCACCGCCGCACTGACCACGAGCAGCGCAAACGCGCCCATGCTGCGGGTTCGGTACTGGTCTTCGTAGTACAGGTAGAAAGCGGCCGTCATCCAGCAGAACAGCACAAAGACTTCGTAGAGGTTGCTGACCGGAATGTGTCCGATATCCGGACCGATCTGGTGGCTTTCGAACCAGCGCACCATGGTGCCCACCAGCGCCAGCGTCACGGCCACCCAGGTCAGACGGGACCCCAATCCTTCAAAGGCGGCGCCCCGACCGTCGCGCATGAACATGCCGCCCCAGTAGAACGCCGTGCTCATGAAGAACAGCATGCTCATCCACAGAATGGCCGACTGGCTGGAGAGGAAATATTTGAGCAGGAAGACGTGATCACCCCGCGCCAGATCGGCCTGCCCTTCCGGGCCATGGTAGAGCCAGATGGCCAGCAGCGACAGCGCGGCCACCACCACCATCAGCACCCGCAAAGGGCGCCAGAACCAGCCCAGCCAGATCAGCGAAGGCACCGTGCCGGCCAGAATCCACTTTTCGTAGATGTCCATGGACGCGTGGTAGTGCGCAAACGCCCACAGCCCCCCCGCCACCACCAACAGGGCGAAGAGCCAGTCCCAGGGGTCGCGACGAGCGAAATAGCCAGGCTCCAGCCCGGCGGAAAGGTCTTTGCCGCGTTTGAGGTCGATGGTCCGGGTGGCGGTGTTCATGGGGCTTCTTTCAACAACTGGCGCTTGAGGACATCGAACTCACGGTCCGCGTCCATGGTCTTGCGATTGGTCGACAGGGCCATGCGGGCATCCGCGCCTTCGCCGGCCGGCGTGAGCCAGACCCACAGGCGCCGGTCACGCACGTAGAGCATGGCAAAAATCCCGAGGATCAGCAAGGCACAGCCCAGATAGACGATGTTCTGCCCGGGCGCCCTCGCCACCTGGAACACGCTGGCCTGCACATGGGTGAAATCCTTGAGCTGGAACGCCATGGGCATCGGGTAGAAGAAGCTGTCACTCAGGCTCATGACAGACAGGGTCATGAAACGCTGCGTCTGCTCGCCACGGTCCAGCGGGGGCAGGCCGGCCTTTTCCCGCGACAGCTGCATCAGCTCAAAGAGTGTGCCGTTGAGAATGCGCACGAGCACATCGCTGGCCCGCTCCCGCTCGGCTTCCGGCACGTTGGCCTCCAGAAAAGCCGAAATGGCCTGGAGCCCCCCGCGCACGTCCGGCAGCCCCGGAGGCATCTGCGGGGGGCGCGGAGGCACCTCGGCACCGGCAAAGAGGTCCATGGCCCGAGTAGCCGATGCCCGCAGCGCCTCGGCCAGTTCGGGCCGACCGCCTTCGACGGCGGCCACGGCATAGCGCCGGATTGCCTCGGTCCGCAGGGACGGATCGTCCAGCGCGGCACGCAATCGGGTAAACCCGTCCAGACTGTCGTTCTCGTCGGCGGGCACGCGCAGATAGCGGAAGGGATCGGCCGGGGTTTCACGCATGCCCATCAGGAACATGCGGTCCCCATCGATCTGGACCGGCAGCATGTAGTTGTGGAATTCGATGGCCTGCCCGGCCGCATCACGCAGCTTGTAGGTGATGCTGGGGCCGACATTGCGCAGCACGCGCTCGGTCGCCGTCTTGTTCCCGGCGCCCAGACGGCTCTCGATCGACGTGCGCAGGTCCACCTTGCGCACATCGACCCCGGACTGCGCGGCATCGTTGCTGAAGTTCTCGACGTTGATGACCCGCAGGCCCGTGTATTCGAGCGACAGCTGGCGGTCGCCGTTGGAGATCGCGGTCGAGCCGCCGATGGTGCCTGACACCTCCAGCGGCTGGACCGCCCCATTGACAGGAACCGCCTGCAGCGTGACGAGCGAACCGCCATCGTCAAAACTCGACTGGTAGATGCTGATGCCTTTGTACTGGGCCGGGTGGTTCACCTCGACCCGCGCAGGCAGCTTCTCGCCCGTCTCATGGTCGTGGATCACGATGTCGCTGGCAAACAGCTTGGGCATACCGGTGTCGTAGTACTCGACGATGAACTTCTTCAACTCGACGGAAAACGGCAGGTCCTGCAGCAGCACCCCCTGCGCCTGCGGCAACACCGCGGTGCCCGAAGCGGTGCCTTCGGTCACCAGCAGGTTGCCACGGAATGTGGGGTTGGCCGGCGACAACCGGTGCTTGGCCGGCACATCGGCGATCAGCCCACCGCCCAGAAACGGCTCTTTGCCGTTGAACCAGGTCTGCGCGCGCACCACCAGATCGCCATCGAGCAAGCCACCGATACAGATCAGCACGATGGCACTGTGTGCCGCGAGATAGCCGATCTTGTTGGCTGCCCCCGCTTTGGCCGCCACCATCCAGCCCTGCCCACCGGGCAGTTCCCGCGACTGCAGCCGGACCTTCCAGCCCGCGCCCAGCAAGGTCTGCCCAATGCGGTTCGCTGCTGCCTCAGGCGTTTCGCCCAAAGCGCCCTCCGCACGGTGCGGAAAGGCCTTCAGGCTCTGTTCGCGAATGTTCTCTTTGTAGGTCTTGAAGTCGGCAAAGATCTTGGGCGTGTGGCGAGCGATGCACAGGCTGGTGCTTACCACGAGAAAAGCCAGGATCAGCAGGAACCACCAGGCGCTGTAGACCGTGAACAAATGGGCCCGCCCGAACACATCGGCCCAGAACGGGCCGAACTGGTTGACGTAGTTGTTCAGGGGCTCGTGCTGTTTGACCACGGTGCCGATCACCGAGGCAATACAGATCACGGTCAGCAAGCTGATCGCGAACCGCATCGAGGACAGCAGTTCAGTGACGTCGCGCAGCAGGGGTGACAGACGTCGGGGCCGCAAGCCTTGGGTGGAAACGGTCATGAAAAAGGCCAGACAGAAAAAAGGGCGCGCCCGGATGACCGGAACGCGCCCCATTGGATGCGCAGAACAAGCGACGGTTCAATGGTCCTATGGAAAACCCGCCCCTTTTGATCAAGGTCAACCGGGCAGGCCCTGCGGGCACCACACCGGCTCCCGTGCGACAACGGAATCAGCGCAGACCGGCGATGTAGTCGGACACGGCCTTGATCTCGCGATCATTCATCTTGGCGGCCACGCCGGTCATCTGGGGATTGTTCTTGCGCACGCCATCGCGGAATGCCTTGAGCTGGGCCTCGGTGTAGACCGCATGCTGACCCGACAGCCGCGGGTACTGCGCCGGGATGCCCGAACCGGAAGGACCGTGGCAGCCAGCGCAGGCCGGCACCTGCCGATCGGCAATGCCACCGCGGTAAATGCGCTCGCCCAGGCGGACGAGATCCTTGTCGGTGGCTGCACCCGTCTTGGGCTGCTGGCCCGCCAGCCAGAAACCGATGTTGCGCATGTCATCGTCGGACAGCGCCGAAGCGAAGCCCTTCATGATCGCGTTGTCGCGCTTGCCGGACTTGAACTCGTGCAATTGCTTGACCAGGTATTCCGGATGCTGGGCCGCCAGCTTGGGATTTTCCGGCGTGGTCGAATTACCATCGGCCGCATGGCAGGCCACACAGACCTGGCCGTACTGGGCCGAACCCTTGGCCAGATCGGGCTTGGCCGTACCCTGTGCCTGGGCGCTGAACGACAGGGCTGCCACGGCAGCGGCGCAAAGGAGCGAAGCGGAAATTTTCATTTCGGGGGCGGGCGTCGGTCGGGCGACGAATTCGGTTGAGGAATCGGGCAAACCAACTGATTTTACAATGGGTGACCGGTACCCCAATGTCCCCATCGATCACCATCCCCTCTTCTTCCGCCGATATCAAGGCCGCCCACGGGTGGCTGCACACGGCGCGCTTCCTCACCACGGCACCACAACTGGAGCACCTGCCTGCGCTGGAGGTGCCCGAGATCGCTTTCGTCGGCCGCTCCAACGCGGGCAAATCGACCTGCATCAACACACTGACCCAGCAAAAACGCCTGGCCTTCGCCTCCAAAACCCCGGGGCGGACCCAGAGCATCAACCTGTTCGCGCTCGGCAAGCAAGGGCAGACCGATGCCGTGCTGGCCGACCTGCCCGGCTACGGTTATGCCGCAGTGCCTCAGGCAGCCAAACTGCGCTGGCAGCGCGTGATGGCCAACTACCTTGTCAGCCGACCCAACCTGTGTGGCGTGGTGCTGCTGTGCGACCCGCGGCTGGGGTTGACCGAGCTGGACGAAGCCCTGCTGGACGTGATCCGCCCCCGGGTGGCCGAGGGCCTGAAATTCCTGGTGCTGCTGACCAAAGCGGACAAGCTCAACCGCGCCGAAGCCGCCAAGGCCCTGTCGATCGCGCGCCTGCAATCCGGTGGCGGCGAAGCGCGCCTGTTTTCCGCCCTGAAGAAACAGGGCCTGGACGACGTGGCCCTGCTGCTCAGGGCCTGGGCCGATGCGGCCACGGCTGCACAACCGGCACCAGAGGCCCCGCCGACAGCGCCGGACTCGGCCGACTGAGCCCCTCCCGGCGCCCAGGCACCGACCGTATCAGTCCGAGCTGTAAGGAGACGGACTGCCCGGCGGGCGCGTCTTGAAACGCTTGTGCACCCAGTAATACTGCTCGGGGTGCAGCCGGATGAACCCCTCCAGGCGCCGATTCATCTCGGCGGTATCGGCCACGAAGTCGTCAGTGGGAAAGTGCTCCCAGGGCGCATGCACGGTCACCTCGTAACCATCGCGCGTCATGCGTGCCACCACCGGCACCACCCGCCCGCGTGCCATGCGCGCAAAACGCGACAGTGAAGGAATGGTGGCAGCGGTCTGTCCGAAAAACGGCACGAACACGGAATCGCGAGGTCCATAGTCCATGTCGGGCAGCAGGTACAGCGGCTCCCCAGCCCGCAGAGCGGAAACCATGGCTTTGAGACCCGCATTCTTGGCCACGATGTGCGGCTCGCCGAAGCGCTGCCGCCCACGCGCCATCCAGCGGTCGATGTCGGGGTTCTGCTGCCGCGCGTAGATGCCGCAGAATTTGCGATCGACCAGGGCGGTGAGCGCGATCCAGCCCGCGTCCATGCCGACGAAGTGCGGCGCGAACAGCACGGTCGGCTCGGACGACGCGAGCACCGACGGATCCCCAACCAGCCGCAAACGCTGCCGAACCGTTTCCGGCGACGCCTCCCACAGCCAGCTGCGGTCGAGCCAGGCCTGAAAAAACAGCACAAAGTGGCGCCGCACGGCACGCCGGCGTGCTGCCGGCGCATCCTCGGGGAAACACAGCGCCCAGTTGGTTTCGGCGATGCGTCGCCGACGACCGGCCAGCGCATACAACACCCAGCCACCCAACCACCCGAGGGCCCGCACCCAGCCCAGCGGCCAGCGCGACAGCAATCTCATGGCGCCCAACCCCAACTGATTGGTCAAGGAAAATCTCTGGGCAGTCGGGCGGGGCATGCGGCGATCAGGCGAGGAAACGGAAAAAGGCCATGGGACTGACGGCGGGAGCGACATTCTGCCAATCTTCGGCCGGACACGGCGTTGCGCAGGGCAAGGTCATGCCGGCGCCTTGTACCGGTTGTACGACCACAGGTACTGCGCAGGCTGCTCGGCAACCAGGCGCTCCATGGCTCGGTTGATCTGGGCCGCCGCCAGGCCAGGATCGTCCTCCAAGGCCCCGTCTAGCAGCTTTTCCAGTCCGCGGACGCGAACCACATAGCCCTGCCCCCAGGGCAAGCGCTCGCCCCAGGCGAACAGCAACCTCGCCTGGCCGCTGTGCACCAGGCGTGCAGACAGGGTCATGGTGTAGGCCTCGCGTCCGAAGAACGGCGCCCAGACCCCTTGGCCGGCAGGCGGCACCTGGTCCGGCAACAGCCCGACCGTGTCGCCGGCCTTCAGCGCCTTGATCAGTTGCTTCACCCCCGCCAGCGACGTGGGAGCGGTCAGCAGACCGGGCCGTTGGCGGGACTGTGCCATCAGCTCACGCAACCAGGGCTGGCGCGCGGGACGGAACAGGACCGTCATCGGGCGCTGACTGCCGAAACGTTCGGCATAAGCCTGCGCCGTGACCTCGAAGCAGCCCATGTGGGGCGTCATGAACAGCACCCCCTGACCGGAGGCCTGCGCGGCTTCGATCAGTTCGGCACCGTCCCAGCGCAAGGGCACGGGCGCCCCCAGCCACAGCCGGGGAATCTCCAGCGCCATCTTGCCAGCCTCACCCACGGCAGACCTGGCCACACGCCACCCATAGCCTGCCTGCCGCGCATTGGCCAGCAACCGGCGCCGGTAGCGCGGGGACGACAGGAACGTGATCCAGCCCACACACCAGCCGGCCCCGTGCAACAGGACCAACGGGCACCGCGCGACGGTGCGAAACAGGGCAACAACGAAGTTCAAGACCGAGATGGAAACAGGGTGTCCGGCAAGGGCTGGCTCAGGAGGCCAGCACGCACGGCGCCACAAGCTTGATTAGAATGGAGACATCGCCGAGTTGCTGAACTGATTGCGGGGCGATTCACAAATACCGCTAAAGCGTTCGCCGAACTCAGAAAGACCGGCAACGCCGATTCACCTTCTCTGGAGTTTATATGGCGAGCGATTTTCTCTTCACGTCCGAATCTGTTTCCGAAGGCCATCCCGACAAGGTGGCCGACCAGATTTCCGACGCCATCCTGGATGCCATCTTCGAGCAGGACCCGCGCAGCCGCGTGGCCGCCGAGACGCTGACCAACACCGGTCTGGTGGTGCTGGCCGGCGAGATCACCACCAACGCGCACGTCGACTACATCCAGGTCGCGCGCGACACGATCAAGCGCATCGGCTATGACAACACCGAGTACGGCATCGACTACAAGGGCTGCGCGGTGCTGGTGGCCTACGACAAACAGAGCAACGACATCGCCCAGGGCGTGGACCACGCCAGTGACGATCACCTCAACATCGGCGCCGGTGACCAGGGCCTTATGTTCGGCTACGCCTGCGACGAGACGCCCGAGCTCATGCCCGCGCCGATCTACTACGCGCACCGCCTGGTGGAGCGCCAGGCCCAACTGCGCAAGGACGGCCGCCTGTCTTTCCTGCGCCCGGACGCCAAAAGCCAGGTCACGATGCGCTACGTGGACGGCAAACCGCACAGCATCGACACCGTGGTGCTGTCGACCCAGCACAGCCCGGACCAGTCCGAGACGGCGACCAAGATGAAGCAGAGCTTCATCGACGCTGTGATCGAGGAGATCATCAAGCCGGTGCTGCCCAAGGAATGGCTGCAGGACACCAAGTACCTGATCAACCCCACCGGCCGCTTCGTCATCGGCGGCCCGCAAGGCGACTGTGGCTTGACCGGCCGCAAGATCATCGTCGACACCTACGGCGGCGCATGCCCGCACGGCGGCGGTGCCTTCTCGGGCAAGGATCCGTCGAAGGTGGACCGCTCGGCCGCCTACGCCGCGCGCTACGTGGCCAAGAACGTGGTGGCCGCCGGCCTGGCGCGCCAGTGCCAGATCCAGGTCGCCTACGCCATCGGCGTGGCGCGCCCGATGAACGTGACCGTCTACACCGAAGGCACTGGCGTCATCCCCGACGAGCAGATCGCCCAACTGGTGCAGGAGCACTTCGACCTGCGCCCGAAAGGCATCATCCAGATGCTGGACCTGCTGCGCCCGATCTACGCCAAGACCGCGGCCTATGGCCACTTCGGCCGCGAAGAGCCCGAGTTCAGCTGGGAGCGCACGGACAAGGCTGCTGCACTGCGCGCATCGGCGGGCCTCTGAACCGACCGCCTGTCGGACCCGGGCGCGTCCCGGTGGCCGCCGGGCGTCCGCCTGAAAAGCCCGGCCTGTCGGCGATACCGGCAGGCCGGGCTTCTTTCCGGGGCTACCGACCGGCACCCGATACCCCCATCCCGAGATCAAGTATTGCGCTCCCCAACATGGGGAAAACCGGGTAGAAACCCCTTCATATCCCGGCTTGCCTGGACTGAAGTTTGGCCGGAATCATCCGATATGCCACGAACAGGCATGCTTGCCTGCCACGCAACGATCCGGAGCACCGAACATGGATGACCCTGTCTGCCCAGACAGCCCCCTCGCCTCTGACGCGGCTGCGCAAACCCTGGCCCTTTACGATCAAGCCCCCTGCGGTCTGCTGTCTTTCGACACCGACTTGCGTCTCGTGCGCGTCAACGGCACGCTATTGCGCTGGCTCGGCTACGAAGCCCCCGAGCTGGTGCAAACCTGTCTGCTGGACCATGTCGACGCGGCCGGACACCCTGCCCTGCAGTTGCATGCACAGGCACTCACCGAACAGCTGCCGGCCCCGCCGGTCGAGCTGGAGCTGTGCTGCAAAGGCGGTGGCCGCGTGCAGGCCCTGCTGACCTCCGTGCCCACGCTCGACGCCGGCGGCCGGTTCGTCTGCAGCAACTCCACCCTCATGGACATCAGCGAGCGCAAGGGCGTGGAACAACGCCTGGCTGCGCACGACCGGTTCCTGCAGACGTTCATCAACCGCATTCCGACCCACCTGGCCTATTACGACAAGGACCTGATCTGCCGCTACAGCAACACCGCGCATGCGGCGCGCAGTGGCAAGACACCTCCCGAAATGGTGGGCAGCCACCTGAGCCAGCTCGTCCCGCCGGAACTGCTGCCGGAGATCCTGCCCCACGTGGCCCAGGCTTTGAGCGGACAGCCGCAGAACTTTGAAGCCGAGCGCCAGTGGACGGACGGCACCCGCCACTTCTACGAAGTGCACTACCTCCCCGACATGGACAACGGCGAGGTCGTGGGCATCTTCATCGAGCAGCACGACATCTCGGAACGCCGCCAGACCGAAGAGTTTGTGCTCGAAGCCAATCGCGACCTTGAAGAGCACGTGCGCGAACGCACGGCCGAGTTGTTCCAGAGCGAGCAGCGCTTCCGCCTGATGGTGGATGCGATTCACGATTACTGCATCTATTTCGTCGACGAGGAAGGCCGCATCACCGAATGGAGCGAAAGCGCCCAGCGCATGCACGGGCATGGCAAGGCGGAGATCGTCGGCAAGTCCTACAAGCACCTGCTGGCGGCCGACAACGCGGGAGAAGACGAAACCGACCCGGACCAGGTGCTGCGCCTGGCCAAGACCCATGGCCAGTGGGAGACCCGGGGCTGGCGCCTGCGCGACGATGGCTCCCGGTTCTGGGCCCACACCGTGCTGACCGCCCTGCGCAACGAGGCCGGTGACCTGCAGGGCCTGTCGAGCATCACGCGCGACATGACCGCCGCCAAGAGCCTGGAGGACGTGATGAACGACCTCAACCGCGAGCTGGAGCAGCGCGTGGCCGAGCGCACGCAGCAGCTGGTGGCTGCCAACAAGGATCTGGACGTGTTCTCGCACATGGTGTCGCACGACCTGCGCGCACCGCTGCGCCACATCAGCAGCTTCGTGACGCTGTTGCAGGAACAGATGAGCGGCCACCCGGACCCGATCAGCCAGCAGTACCTGGGCTCCATCGTCAAGGCCAGCAAGCGCATGAGCCTGATGATTGAAGGCCTGCTCGAATACGCCCGACTCGGCCGCGTGAACATCGAGTCGCAGCCGGTGCCGCTCAAGCCCCTGGTCGACGGTGTCATCGGCCACCTCCGGCAGGAACACGCGACGCGCACCATCGAATGGGTGCTGGAAGAAGACCTGCCCGTGGTCCGCGGCGACGCCATGCTGCTGGCCGAGGTGTTCACCAACCTGCTGGAAAACTCGGTCAAATACACCCGCACCCGCGAGCAGGCCCGCATCGAGATCGGCTGGCGCGTCAACCCCGTGGGCGGACGCACCTTCTACGTGAACGACAACGGCGTCGGCTTCGACCTGACCAAGGCGCACAACCTGTTCGTGATGTTCCAGCGCCAGCACCACTCGATGGACTTTGAAGGCACGGGCACCGGTTTGGCCTTGTCGCAGCGCATCATCGAACGCCACGGCGGGCGCATCTGGGCGGAGACCTCGCCCAATGAGGGCTGCACGTTCTACTTCACGCTGCCGTTCGAAGGCCTGGATGCCGAGCTGGAATTCCCCAGTTCGACCATGGCCGAGCTGCCGCTCTGAGACCCCAAAGCCCGAGCATCTCCCCTAAAAAAAGCCCATTCGCCAACAGCGAATGGGCTTTTTGCCGGGAAGCAGGCGGTGCTCAGACCACCATGCCGGGGTTGCCCTGCATGCCCACGAGCGCTGGCGTGTTGACCTTGACGCCCTTGATCACCTTCTTGTTGCACAGGTAGCCCGAGACCACGTCCCAGATGGGCTCGCCCTGCGCACCTTCCTGCACCGACGCCCAGCCTGCCACCTTGTATTTTTTGTCGGCCTCGATGGGCTTGCCCTTGAGCATCATGTTGTTGATGCGCTGGCCGACAGGCGCGTTGGGCGTGCAGCTGTAGGTCATGCCGCCGACACGGACCATGTCGCCACCCTGCTGGTAGTACGGATCGGGGTTGAAGATGTTGTCGCACACATCTTCCATGATCTCCTTGATCTGCGTTCCGGTGAACTCGTTGAGCGTGGTCGCCGGGTAGGTCAGGGCCATCTGGTCCATCATGCGCTCGTAGGTGATGGCCTCCCCCGGCAGCAGCGAGGTGCCCCAGCGCACCCCGGGCGAGAAGGACATGTCGGCCCCCTTGACCTCCATCAGGGCTTCGCAGATGAGCTGATCCCATGAACCGTTGAAATTGCCGCGGCGGTACAGCAGGTCCTCGGTGACGGCCAGTTGCTCTTCCAGCTTGTCCTTGTAGGGCGCACGCACCTTGTCGATCAGGGCCTGCATGGCCGCGTCGGCGGGCAGGAGGTTGGCGAACACCGGCAGCAGCTTGTAGCGGAAGTCCTGCACCTTGCCGCCGCGCACGTCGAAGTCAAGCACCGCCAGGAACTTGCCGTTGGAGCCGGCATTGGTCACCAGCGTCTGGCCGCCGGCGTTCTTCACGATCACCGGCGCCGGCATGCCGTCATGGGTGTGGCCACCGAGCACGGCGTCGATGCCCCGCACGCGCGAGGCCATCTTGATGTCCACGTCCATGCCGTTGTGCGAGAGCACGACCACGGCCTGGGCGCCCTCGCCGCGCGCCTGGTCGACCATCTTCTGCATGTGCTCGTCCTGGATGCCGAAGGTCCAGTCGGGCACCATGTAGCGCGGGTTGGCGATGGGGGTGTACGGGAAAGCCTGGCCGATCACCGCCACCTTCACGCCGTTCATCTCGCGCAGCGCGTAGGGCTTGAAAACCTGGTCCTCGAAGTCGGTGGTCTTGATGTTCTGTGCCAGGAATTCAATGTGGCCCTTGAAGTCCTTCTCCACCACCTCCTGCACGCGCTGGGCGCCGAAGGTGAACTCCCAGTGGGGCGTCATCATGTTCACCCCGAGCAGCTTGCACGCGTCGATCATGTCCTGGCCGTTGGTCCACAGCGAGGTGGCCGAACCCTGCCAGGTGTCGCCCCCGTCGAGCAGCAGCGCGTGCGGGCGGTCGGCCTTGAGCATCTTCACCAGCGTGGCCAGGTGCGCAAAGCCGCCCACCTTGCCGTAGGTCCGCGCGGCCTTCTCGAAATTCAGGTACGTGAAGGCATGCGCCTGCGCCGTGCCGGGGCGGATGCCGTAGTGCTTGAGCATCGCCTCGCCCACGATGTGCGGCGGGCGCCCCACCGCCTCACCCACCCCCAGGTTCACGTTGGGCTCGCGGAAGTGGATCGGCATCAACTGCGCGTGGCAGTCGGTGAAGTGCAGGAAGCTGACGTTGCCGAATTTGGGCAGGTCGTACAGCGCCTGACCGGCACCGGGCTTGGCCGCCAGCACGTCCTTGTGATCCAGGGCCATGCCGCCCGCGCTCGCCACGGCCAGCACCTGCATGAATTCACGACGGCTGAAGCTCATAAACATTCCTTTTCAATTGATGACTGATATTCGACGCAAAAAAAACCGGAAGGCCGCACCTGCACGGGCAGATGCGGCCGGCCAGATCACCGGTTGACCGGCGACTTCGGATCCAGCAACAGCGCCATCACGTCCTTGAGCTGGGCTTCGTTCAGGATGCCCTTGTGCCCCACGCGCGGCATCTGCGAACAGGCGTTGTAGGCGCGCGAGTTCCACAGCTTGCCCCAGGTGTACTCGACGATGGCCTTGGAGGCTTCGGCGCTCGGGTCGGTCACGCCACGCAGCTTGCCGTAGTTGTACAGGCTCGGACCCAGCGTGCCGAAGGAGATTTCCTCCTTGCTGATCTGGTGGCAGTTGTAGCAGTTGCCGCCATTGACCGTCTTTTCATTGTCGGACCAGGTCAGGCCACGGCCGCTCTGGGCGATCTTCTCGCCCTCTTTCCAGTCGCCGATGAACTTGCCGTCCGAAGGCCATTTCATGGTCTTCATCTCGGCCGCCTCGATGGCCTTGGCCACCTTTTCGTCGATGGGCTTGCGCGCCACATCGGCAGCCGCGCATTCGCGGTTGGCGTCGTCCTGGACCAGGCGGTCGACCTTGGCAATGCCCCGATCCTGGAACGAGGCCTTGACGACGTCGGCCGTAATGCGGTCGTGGTCGGCGGTGCCACCGGACGAACCGCAGGCGCTCAGGCCCAGTGCCAGCACGGATGCGCCCGCCAGGGAGACGATGGTTGGGGTGTGTTTCATGCGAATCTCCTCCGGCCTCAGCGCTTGATGGCGGGCACGATGGACTCGGCCCCCTTGGCGTTCACGCCCATGTAGACACCGAGCGCGATGGTCGCGTCGCTGCCGAACTTGGGCTCGGGAAAGCGTTGCTGCCGGTAGCAGTCGTTCAGCCGCAACTGCATGCCCCACATCTGCGCGTTGGACACGCGGTAGGCCGGCCAGGCGGCAAAGCCCACGCCGTCGCCCGGGTTCTTGGTCAGGTTGGGCAGGTCCTGCAGGCGGATGCGTTTGCCTTCTTCGCCGTGACAGGAGGCGCAGGAAAAGTCGTGCGGGCCACCCCGCATGAAGAACAGGCGCTTGCCCACTTCGTACATGGTCTTTTCCTGCGCCGTGTTCTGGGGCAGGTTGAAGTGCATGCCCTTGGACTGCGTGGCCACATAGGTCGCCAGCGCGGTGACGTTGGCCATCTCGCCACGGCCGAACGGGGTTTTCATGACCTCGGCGCCATTGAAGCCCTGCAGGGTCTCCATGCAATGGATCAGGCGCGTCTCCATGTCCATGACGCGCCCCGTGTCCTTGAAGTAGCGCGGCAGTTCGACAAAAGCGCCTTCGAGCACGCCCGGGCCTTTGCCCAGGTCGCAGCGCTCCAGGGACGCGTTCTTCGGCCCGCGTTTCTGCTTCCAGAGCTCCTCGCCCTTCATCTCGAACAGCTCGGCCGGGTTGCCGTCCTGCAGCATTTCCCGGTACTTGGCAATCCCGTCGGCCGTCGCATCCTGCGCCTGGGCTCCTCCGGCACATGCCACCGCCAGCGTGGCCAGCACCACCACTTTGCGTTTCATCTGGGGTCTCCTTGTTGTGATGAAAAACAAACGGCCAGCAACTTGCGTGGCTGGCCGCATGAACCGCCCGGCCCGGTCAGGCGATGGCGGCTTCGTCGGTGCGCGAGTCGCTCTTGTTGTCGACCCACTTGACGACGATCTTGTCGCCCTTGGCCCCGCCCTTGAACTTGAAGGACAGGAACGGGTTCTGGGACACGGCGCCGCTGAACACGGCCTTGAGCACGGTCTTGCCGTTGTGCGTGGCTTCGACGTCCTTGATGAAGTGCGCCGGGATCAGCGCCCCGGATGCGTCCTTGCGGGTGCCGGGTTCCATGGGGTGGGACATCAGCACGCGGACGGTGGTTTCTTCGCCGGAAAGGGCGGCGCGGATGCGCATCGGATCAGCCATGAGGGACTCCTGAATCGGTATCTGGAAAGGGAATGGTGAACACGCGGGGCGGCGTTCAGCCGCCGCAACCGCCGAGCGTGACCTTGGTTTCCTTGACGGCCGAATACAGCTTGCCGTCGGCCTTGACGACCGCCACCACGTTGGTGCTCTGGCCCATTTTCAGACGCGTCTGCACTTCGGAAGCGGTGCCCGCCGGGATCATGAAGGCGGCAGCCAGCGGGGTCGGGTTCTTTTCGACGATGAGATAGATCTCGGTCGTGTTGGGCAGCTTGCTGGTGGCGCCCACGGGAACCACGGCACCGTTTTCAGCGATGTCCGGAGACACCACGGTGATCTGGTCGCTGGAGGCCGGTTGGCCACCGATGGCCTTGAGGGCCTCTTCCAGCGACTTGCCCTGGAAGTTGACCTGGTCGATCGCAGCCTGGGCCTGGCTCTGGGTCACGATGCCCAGCGACACCAGCGTGGCAAAGGCACCGGAGGTCTTGAGTGCTTGGCGACGGGATTGGTTCATGATGAACTCCTTATGAAATAGGGCGGGAAGTTTACTTGTCAGGGGCACCGGCGAGCACCCATTCGGCCAGCAGCTTGAGCTCGTCGTCCTTGAGGTTCGGCTGCGGCGGCATCGGCACGGGCCCGTACATGCCGGAACCACCCGACTTGATGCGTGCCACCACCTTGGCCACGGCGTCGGCCTGGCCCTGGTGCTTGGTCATCACCTCTTTGTACGAAGGCCCCACCAGCTTCTTGTCGGCCGCATGGCAGGCCAGGCAGGCGCTCTTGCCCGCCAGGGCTTTGGCCGCCACGGCGTCGACGGCGTGGGCAGACGCAGCGGCTCCCAGCAAAGCCAGCAGCGCGGCGAGCGACTTCGTGTTCATGTTCATAAGCTTAGGCACTCCTAGGAAAAACAGGTACGGGGTAAACGATTAATTCCGAATATTTGTGAATAGGGATTTTTGATCCGCTCAGGGTGCGCCGGCAGCGATCCACTGGGCGATGGCCTTGGCGTCGGCCTCCCCCACCTGGGCCTGTGGCGGCATCGGCACCGCCCCCCAGACGCCCTCGCCGCCGTTGCGGATCTTGCCCATCAGGTAGGCCTCCAGATCGGCCCGGCCTTTGTGTTTGGCGGCAATCTCGTTGAAGCCCGGTCCCACGATCTTGCTCTTGACCCCATGGCAGGCGGTGCAGCTGTTGCTGTTGAGCAGGGCTTTGGCGTCCACACCCCCGGCGGGTGCCGCCGCGGCCACGACCACGGCCTTCGGCGGCGGAGCGCTGCCGACCGGCCCCTTCGGCGGTGGCTGCGAGGTGTCTGCGCCGCGCACCGGTCCGATCACGCGGTTCTGCTCCAGGATGTTGCCGTGGGCGTCACGCGCAAAACCGGGCAGGCTCGAATGCACTTTGGGATCGACCTCGCAGTTCTTCATGCAGGCCACGTTCTTCACGTCGCCCTTGCCCGAGGCTTTCCACAGCGGTTCGTAGAACACCATGCCGTTGCGGTTGGGCATGCGCTTTTGCACCTCAGCGATGTTCTTGTCGCTGAGAGTGAAGTCGGCGGGCACCACCTCGGCCAGGTTGAGCAGGTACGCGGTGACGGCGTACACCTCGTCGGCGCTCAGCGACTTGGGCGCGTTCCAGGGCATGGCGCGGTTGATGTAGTCCCACAGCGTCGAGAGCGTGGCGACCTTCATCATCGTGGTCTTCTGCGGGGCCGACGGATTGCCCGCCACCAGCGCCGCAACGCGGCCGGTTTCGATGTCCTTGCGCGTGGTACCGCCAATGATGGGTGTGAACACCTCGTTGGACTCGCCGAAGGCACCGTGGCAGGACGCGCACTTGCCTTCCCACACGGTCTCACCGCGCGAGACCGTGCCCGAACCCGCCGGCAGCCCCTTGAAATCGGGCCGCACATCGATGTCCCAGGCCTTCACCTCGGCGCGCGTGGCGTCGCGGCCGATGGTGTCCCAGGGGCGGGACTGGGCCTGCGCGGCCTGCACACCCAAGGCGAGGGCCGATGCCGCGACCAGCACCCGGAAAGAGGAAAACAACATCGCGTTCATCAGTACACCTGCACGTTGGAGACTTCACCGTTTTCGGACACCAGCCAGCTCTGGATGGCGTTCTGGTGGTAGACCGAGCGGGTACCCCGCACGGCGCGCAGCTGGTTGATCTTGGGTTGCACGTAGCCGGTGCTGTCGATGGCGCGGCTTTGCAGCACGGCGGGTTTGCCGTCCCACACCCAGTCGATGTTGAAACGCGTCAGCGCCTTGGGGAGAATCGGTCCTTCCAGGCGCGCGGTGCGCCAGTTGCGGCCACCGTCCACGCTCACGTCCACCCGCTTGATCGCGCCGCGGCCCGACCAGGCCAGGCCGGTCACGTTGTAGTACCCCTTGTCCAGCAGCATCTGCCCGCCGGACGGCGTGGTGATCACGCTCTTGCACTCCTGGATGCCGGTGTACTGGCGGTGGGTGCCGTCGGGCATGTGGTCGATGTAGTGCACCGCCTCGTCCTTGGTGGCGTACTTCTCATCGCCCACCTCGATGCGGCGCAGGTACTTGACCCAGCTCACACCCTGGATCCCCGGCACCACCAGCCGCAACGGGTAACCGTTTTCGGGACGCAGCATCTCGCCGTTCATGCCCCAGGCCACGATGCAGTCGTCCATCGCGCGCTCGATGTCGATCGTGCGCGTCATCGACGAGCCGTCGGCCCCTTCGGCCAGCACGTACCGCGCCTTCTTCTTGTCGATGCCGCACATCTCCAGCAGCGTCGACAGCAGCACCCCGGTGAACTCCGAGCAGCTGATCATGCCGTGCGTGTACTGCACCGTCGGCACCGCCACATTGCCCCACTCGGTGGCCGAGTTGGCACCACATTCAATGAAGTGGATGCGCGAGACGCTGGGCAGGCGCATCAGGTCGTCCATGGTGAACACGCGCTCGCGCTTGACCAGGCCGTTGACCATCAGACGGTGCTGCGACGGGTCGATGTCCCACCAGCCCTGGTGGTGGCGCTCGAAGTGCAAGCCGCTGGGCGTGATGATGCCGAACAGCCCTTGCAAGGGCGTGAAGCTCACCGACGCCTGGTTCACCCGCGTCAGCCCCGGGCTCTGGCGGCGCTGGAGGTTGGCCTCCCACTGGCTGGGCTTGCCGTAGCCGTCGGTGGCCACCGCCTGGCCCAGCCCGGTGGTGTGTGCCGGCAGCTTGAGGATGGCGTCCTCGCCCTCGGCCGCGAGGGCCCGCGTGGCCGCCCCGGCCGAAGCCGCGACACCCGCGCCCATGGCGAGGGCCTTGCCCATGAAGCGGCGGCGCGCCTTGCGGGCGTCCTCCAGCTTCTCGGTACTCAGACAATTTTCGGGCGCGGGCAGCACGCGTCCGATGACGTCACCGAGTTGATCAGACACTTGTGTGTTCCTTGTGATTGACGGGGGAAACAGAAGGCCGGCCGGCCTGGTACATCAGGCCCGGAGCCGGGACACAGGGGCCTGGGCCATGCCCGTGGCGCGCCTGGCGTGGTGGACGCAGCACGCCTGAGCACCCCGCACGTGCAGCACGAGCAGGCGCAGACGCGTCGGTTCGCCCAACCCGCTGAAGCAACGGGCGGCAGACTCGAACACGTCGTGCTGACCTTCCAAGGCTTGTCTCCGGATCGTGGGCTTGATGGTTTTCAACAACTATATGATTGATTGCCTATATATAGATTAGTGTAAACCCGAATCGATCCGGTTCTGCCCCGGGGCGACCTGGCTGGCAGCACGGCCTCGCCACCCCGGCGCCCCGCTAGGGTTTTCACCGTTTGGTGGTGGGGATACCGGCGCTAGTATGGTTTATGGATATATGCAGAACTACTGATTCTGCTGTGGATCCAGTGGCATGCGCTACAGTTTCGCGAGCAACTTTCCACCACTCGACCCAAGGAGACTCCCCCGATGAACCCCACGATGAAATGGCTCGCCGCCGGCGCGCTGTGCACCGCCGCCCTGGCTGCCCAGGCGCAGGTCAATCAGGTCCGTGTCTGGGCTGCAGCCTGCGCCAACTGCCACGGAACGGACGGCCGGGCACAGACCGGCATGGAATCGCTGGCCGGCAAAGACAAGGACGAACTGGTGCAGAAGCTGATGGACTTCAAGTCCGGTCGCAAGCCCGCGACCATCATGCACCAGCTCTCCAAGGGGTACACCGACGAGCAGTTGGGCCAGATCGCGGCGTACTTCGCCGCCCAGAAGAAATAAGCCACGAGAGGAACACTGATCATGATGAAGCGTCGTCAATTTGTTCAGACCCTGGGTGCCGGCTCGGCACTGGCCGGCATCGGCCTGACCGCCGGCTGCGCCAGCACCGGGGGCAGTGGTGCCCACGTGGTGGTGGTCGGTGGGGGCTACGGTGGCGCCACCGCGGCCAAGTACATCCGGCTGTTTTCCGACCAGAGCATCCGTGTCACGCTGGTCGAGCCCAGCCCGGCCTTCGTGTCCTGCCCGATCTCCAACCTGGTCCTGCAGGGCAGCAAGACCATCGCCGACGTCACCACGCCCTACGACAACCTCGCCAAGCGCCACGGCGTGAAGGTGGTGCGCGACCGCGTCGCACGCATCGACCCCGACAAGCGCACCGTGCAGCTGGCCAGCGGCGGTGAACTCAGCTACGACCGGCTGATCGTCTCGCCGGGCATCGACTTCATGTGGGACACCCTGCCCGGCATGGCCAAGGAAGGCGCGCAGGACAAGGTGCTGCACGCCTGGAAGGCCGGCGCCCAGACCGTGGCCCTGCGCCAGCAGCTTGAAGCCATGCCCGACGGCGGCGTGTACGCGCTGTCGATCCCGCTGGCCCCGTACCGCTGCCCGCCCGGCCCCTACGAACGCGCCAGCCTGGTGGCCAACTACTTCAAGAAGGCCAAACCCAAGAGCAAGGTGGTCATCTTCGACGCCAACGACGACATCCAGTCGAAGAAGGGCCTGTTCCTCAAGGCCTGGGACGAGCACTACAAGGGGCTCATCGAATACCGCCCCAAACACAAGGTGGTCGATGTCGATGCCGCCAACCTGACCCTGAAGTTCGAGTTCAACGACGACTTCAAGGCCAGCGTCGCCAACGTCGTGCCCACCATGCGCGCGGGCGACATCGCGGTCAAGACCGGCCTGGCCACGGCCAACAACCGTTGGTGCGAGGTCGACTTCCTGACCTTCGAGTCCAAAGCCGCGAAGAACATCCACGTGCTCGGCGACGCGATCCAGATCGCACCCGCCATGCCCAAGTCCGGCCACATGGCCAACCAGCATGGCAAGACCTGCGCCGCCGCCGTCGTCTCGCTGCTGCAGGGCAAAGAGCCCCCTGCCATGCCGCTGTATGCCAACACCTGCTACAGCTTCGTGACCGACGAGGACGTGGTGCACGTGGCCAGCGTGCACCGCTATGACGCCGAGAAAAAGACCATGCTGCCGGTGGCCGGCGCCGGTGGCGTCTCCAGCGCGGCCAGCGAACTCGAAGGCCGCTACGCCCACGCCTGGGCGCGCAACATCTGGGCCGATACCCTGGCTTAATGGCATCGCCAGCCCTGGCCGCGTGCCAGGGCTTTTTTACCGGCCTTATATCCGTACAGAGTTATCCATGAATGGGTTTCCCCGTCCGACCCTCCGACCCCTGGCCTGCGCCCTGGCCCTGCTGCCGGCGCTGCTGACCGGTGCCACCGCCTGGGCCCAGGCCGACGAAGCGCGGGCCAAGAAGATCGCGGGCGGCTCGTGCTTCCTGTGCCACGGTGCCCAGGGCGAGTCGACCAGCGAGATCTTTCCGCGCCTGGCCGGCCAGCACGCCGAATACATCGCCAAGCAGCTCGACGCCTTCAAGACCGGCAAGCGCAAGAGCACGGCCATGGCCGAAATGGTCGCCAAGCTCACGCCCGAGGAGATGCTGGCCCTGGGCCGGTACTACGAGAAGATGAGCCTCCCCCGTGAAGAAGCCAAGGACCCGCAACTGGCCGCCATGGGGCGCTACATCTTCCACAACGGCAACAAGTTCAGCGGCGTGCCCGCCTGCGTGGCCTGCCACGGCACGGCCGCCGAAGGCGCTGCCAACCTGCCGCGCCTGGCGGGCCAGTTCTCCGGCTACATCCACACCCAGCTCAAGCAGTTCCACAAGCGCGAGCGGACCAACGACAACGCCGTGATGCACACCGTGGTCGAGAAGATGACCGAGCTGGAGATGGCGGCGGTGGCGGAATACGTCAGCAGTAAATAAGAAGCCCCCACGCTCCGCCGCTGCGCGGGTCGCTGCCCCCCCGAGGGGGCTGGGCCTGCCTTGGGACGGCCCGGCGGCTGGCCCGGTAGCCCCCACGCTCCGCCGCTGCGCGGGTCGCTGCCCCCCGAGGGGGCTGGGCCTGCCTGGGGGCGGCCCGGCGGCTGGCCCGGAAGCCCCCACGCTCCGCCGCTGCGCGGGTCAGGGCACGCAGACACCGTCATTCCCGCGCAGGCGGGAATCCAGCAAGCTCACCCAGCCCGGTGATCTCCCTGATCCTCGCCGCGCTCAGGCCACTTGGGCGGCGAGTTCGCCCTTGTCGTAGCGCTTCTGCATCGCCTCCAGGCTGTGTACCTTCGTGATCTTGCTCGCCATGCCGGCCGAGCCGAAGGCCTCGTAGCGCGCGGCGCAGATCGCCTGCATGGCCTTGGTAGCTTCCTTGTAGAACTTGCGCGGATCGAAGTTCTTGCGGTCTTGCGCCAGGTGCTGGCGGATGGCGCCGGTGCTGGCCATGCGCAGGTCGGTGTCGATGTTGACCTTGCGCACGCCGTTCTTGATGCCTTCGACGATCTCTTCCACCGGCACGCCGTAGGTCTGCCCCATGTCGCCGCCGTACTGGTTGATGATGGCCAGCCAGTCTTCCGGCACGCTGGACGAACCGTGCATCACCAGGTGCACATTGGGAATGCGCTGGTGAATCTCCTTCACGCGGTCGATGCGCAGCACCTTGCCGCTGGGCTTGCTGGTGAACTTGTAGGCGCCGTGGCTGGTGCCGATGGCAATCGCCAGCGCGTCGACCTGGGTCTTGCGCACGAAGTCGGCGGCCTCGTCCGGGTCGGTCAGCAGCATGGAATGGTCCAGCTCGCCCTCTGCGCCGTGCCCATCCTCTTCACCCGCCTTGCCGGTTTCCAGAGAGCCCAGGCAACCCAGCTCGCCTTCGACCGACACCCCGCAGGCGTGGGCCAGGTCAACCACCTGTTTCGTCGTGGTGACGTTGTATTCGTAGCTCGACGGCGTCTTGCCATCGGCCAGCAGGCTACCGTCCATCATGACCGAGCTGAAGCCGGACTGGATGGAGCGGAAGCACACGCCCGGCGTGGCGCCGTGGTCCTGGTGCATGCACACCGGAATGTGCGGGTACATCTCGATCGCGGCAGCGATCAGGTGGCGCAGAAAGGGCTCGCCCGCGTAGGAGCGCGCACCCGCCGAGCCCTGCAGGATCACCGGGCTGTCCACCTGTGCGGCCGCCTGCATGATGGCCTGCACCTGCTCCATGTTGTTGACGTTGAAGGCCGGCAGGCCGTAGTTGTTCTCGGCCGCGTGGTCCAGCAGTTGACGAAGGGAGATGAGGGCCATGTGAAGCTCCTGAAAAAAAGAAAGAAATGGGAATCAGCTGGCGCGCTTGGCCAGAATCTCAAAAGCCGGCAGCGTCTTGCCTTCGAGCACTTCCAGGAAGGCGCCACCGCCGGTGGAGATGTAGCCCACGTCCTTCTCGATGCCGTACTTGGCAATCGCCGCCAGCGTGTCGCCACCGCCGGCGATGCTGAAGGCGCTCGATTCGGCAATGGCTTGTGCGATCACTTTGGTGCCGTTCTCGAAGGCCGCGAACTCGAACACGCCCACCGGGCCGTTCCAGACGATGGTGCCGGCCTGCTTGAGCTTCTGTGCCAGCTTGGCCGCGGTCTTGGGGCCGATGTCCAGGATCAGGTCGTCGTCGGCCACGTCGGTGGCGGCCTTGACCGTGGCTTCGGCGTCGGCCGCGAAGGCTTTGGCGCAGACCACGTCTTCGGGGATCGGCACCTCGGCGCCGCGCGCCTTCATCGCTTCGATCACGGCCGTGGCTTCACCCAGCAGGTCGGGCTCGGCCAGGCTCTTGCCGATCTTCAGGCCGGCAGCGAGCATGAAGGTGTTGGCGATGCCACCACCGACGATCAGGCCGTCGACGTTCTTGGCCAGGCTTTGCAGGATGGTCAGTTTGGTGCTGACCTTGGAGCCAGCGACGATGGCCACCAGCGGGCGCTTGGGGTTGGCCAGGGCCTTGCCAATCGCATCCATTTCGGCGGCCAGCAGCGGGCCGGCGGTGGCGATGGGGGCGGTCTCGGCGATGCCGTAGGTCGTGCCTTCGGCGCGGTGCGCGGTGCCGAAGGCGTCGTGCACGAAGATGTCGCACAGCTTGCCGAGCTTGGCGGCCAGCTCGGGCTTGTTCTTCTTCTCGCCCACGTTCAGGCGGCAGTTCTCCAGCAGCACGACTTCACCGGGGGCGACGGAGAAATCGCCGTCCACCCAGTTGGCCACCACGCGGATGTTGCGGCCCATGAGCTGGCCCATGCGGGCAGCGACCGGGGTCAGCGAGTCTTCGGGTTTGAACGCGCCTTCGGTCGGGCGGCCCAGGTGGCTGGTGACCATCACCGCGGCGCCGGCGTCCAGCGCCATCTGGATCGCGGGCACCGAGGCGCGGATGCGGGTGTCTTCGGTGATGTGGCCGGCGTCGTC
>Ga0067045_1028029_pt1 | contig 45837 bp, 46 predicted proteins | sample TerdegcTABiofilm_FD_59184 | JGI IMG/M metagenome (GOLD analysis project Ga0067045, IMG submission 59184) | Combined Assembly of (Gp0054472, Gp0054536) Wastewater bioreactor microbial communities from Singapore -Terephthalate degrading...
TGATTTTGAGACTGAAGAATGGAAAGGCGCCAACTTGAATGTGGATAAAATTGAAAACATCGTTCTAAATTTAGCAGCAGAATAATAAATTGTAATATTAAAATTTTAGGTTATAATAATATGCCAATCGAAAAACTAAGACCATCGTTCTCTTTTGATGAAGAGCGAATAAAACAATTAAAACAAATTGCACCAGAAGCTTTTGCCGATAACCAAATAAACTGGGAAGTCCTTAAAGAAGCTTTAGGAAACTATCTTGAAGATGATGAAGCCGATGCTGAACACTTTGGACTTTTCTGGCCCGGCAAAAGAGAAGCAAGAAGAATGGCTTCTATCCCGAGTAAAGGTACACTTGTACCAGTTTATGGAGAAGGACTAAAGCGTGATGGCACACCGGACACAGATGGTAAAAACGATTCTCGCAACATTTTTATTGAAGGTGAAAACCTTGAAGTACTGAAGATATTGCAAAAAAGTTACGCCGGCAGAATTAAAATGATTTACATTGACCCACCATATAACACGGGAAATGATTTTGTTTACGATGATGATTTTACAGAACCACTTGAAGAATATTTACGCCGTACCGGACAAATTAATGAAGAAGGAAAACCACTCACCACAAACAAAAAATCTGATGGGCGCTTTCATTCAAAGTGGTTGAGTATGATGTATCCGAGATTGAAAATCGCCTATAAGTTGCTACAGAATGATGGTTTTTTATTTATCAGCATAGATGAAAATGAAATAAATAACCTAAAGATGATTGCTAACGAAATATTTGGTGAAGAAAATTTCATTACGTGCATTGCTAACGTGAACAATCCCAAAGGGCGATCTGATGATAAATATGTAGCGACAGCACACGAATATTTATTAATTTATAAAAAGGATAACGGCTTGCTTTCAGGTTTTGATCCTGAAGAAAAAGTATTAAAAAGGTATAACAAGAAAGAAAAAAATAAAAAATATAGAGAAATAGATCTTCGAAAAACTGGTGAAGGAGACAGAAAGGAAGATAGACCTAATATGTTTTACTATTTTTTCTATAATCTAAAAACCGGAGAGCTATTCCCAACAAGAGAGGACAAAGTACCAAAAGATTTCATTAAGATAACGCCGACAAGAAAAGATGGAACATTAGGTAGATGGAGATGGGGAATGGATACAACTATAAAAAATATTGACGTGCTTGAAGCAAAATTTATGGAAATCAGAAAAAAATGGACAGTTATAGAAAAGGATTTTCTATCTGAAGATGAAGTAATAAAACCAACATCAGCTTGGACTTTTAAAGATGTTAATTCTGAAAGGGGATCCGAACAATTTGTGGAGCTTGGTTTTGATAAAGAAGTTTTCCCAAAGCCAAAACCATTGGGACTCCTAAAAAGAATATTGAAGATCTCGACAGATCAAAAAGAAGAACAAATTGTTATGGATTATTTTGCTGGATCCGCAACTTTTGCGCAAGCTGTCTTTGAATATAACTCTGAAAATGAAAATAACATTCGATTCTTATTGATTCAATATCCAGAAGAAACAGAGGAAAATTCACTAGCTAGAAAAAAAGGATTTGATACGATATCGTCAATTTCCAAGGAGAGAATCTTAAGGTCATCCAAAAAGTTAACAAAGTCATCTTTGTTTAATGATTTTGACTTAGGATTCAAGAATTATCAATTGACTAAATCAAACTTTAAAGCTTGGGTAGATTACAATGGGAATAATATAACAGAATTAGATACGCTTTTTGATAATTCATCTGATTCTCTAATTGAACAATGGACAGAAGGAAAGCTTGTTACTGAAATAATATTGATTGAAGGTTTCCCTCTTGATAGCAATATTGAAGAAATGAAAGAATACAAAAAAAATAAAGTGCATCAAGTAACTTCAGACTTTTGTGCGCACAAACTTCTCATTTGCCTCGATAAAAAAGTTCACTCAGAAACAATTAAAAACTTACAACTTGGGGATACAGATATTTTCATCTGCCTGGATAATGCAATCACCGATGAAGAAAAAGTAACACTATCCGATAAAGGTTTAATAAAAACAATTTAGAATAGATATTACATTAAATGAAACTTAAAGAAAACGAAACAACAGAATTCAAAAAGTCCACCTCTCTTATTAAAGAGGCGCTCATTTCAATTTCTGCGATTTTGAATAAACACGGAAAGGGCACACTTTATTTCGGAATTCGTGAAAACGGTGAGCCGGTAAAAAACACAATCTCCACAAAAACCTTAAGAGAAATTGCAGGTTCAATAACCTCAAAAATTGATCCCCGTATTTATCCTGGAATTACTATAGAAAGGTTTGATGATGTTGATGTAATTAAAGTTGAGTTTGAAGGAAACTATGTTCCATACTCTGCAGAAGGCAGATATTATATTCGCGTCGCAGATGAAGATCAGTTGATGAATTCAGAACAATTAGCAAGTCTTTTTGAAAAAAGGAAATCACTTCGCTGGGATACAATCATTAATGAAAAGGCAACAATTAAAGACATAAGTTCAGCTAAACTAAAAGAATTTTGTAAACTGGCTTCAATTAAAGCAACTGATACAAGGGATACATTAGAATCATTGGGATTATTTAAAAACGGTAAACTCTTGAATGCAGCATTAACACTTTTTAGCAAAAATCCATTTAAGTTTTTCTCCAATCTAAAATTAATGTGTTCAGTATTTGCAACTACTTCAACTTCTAACATACTGGATCAAAAGGAATTCGAAGGTGATCTTTTCTATCTTATCCGCGAAGCAGAAAAGTATATTCTTAAAAATATCCACATCGGTATGGAATTAAATGGACTTTATAGAAAAGATTTGCCGGAAATAAACAGCGAAGCCATTAGGGAAGTTGTAATAAATGCTTTTTTGCACAGGGATTATTTTGACCCTGATTTTGTTTCAGTAAATATTTTCAAGGACCGAATTGAAATAAGAAATCCAGGTACTCTGTTTGGCGGACTTAGTATTAATGATATTGTTACGCGAAATATTTCCCGCAGAAGAAATGAATTGATAGCCGACATTTTAAGCAGGGCACATTTTGTTGAAAGGAAAGGGCGTGGTATTGCGTTAATAAAAGAGAAAGAGCCAGAAGCTAAGTTTGAAGAAATAGGTGGTTTATTTATTGCAACTTTAAAACGGAGTAATTATAAGATTTCTGAAGAGTTGGTAGAAAGGTTAGTAGATGGGTTGGTAGAAAATCAAATACGAATTATAAAATTGATCTTTCAGAATCCCCGAATTTCCAAAAGGGAATTACATGAGGTGATCGGCATTTCAACTACTGCAATAGATAAAAACATTGAAAAATTAAAGAATTCTGGCATTTTGAAAAGAATTGGACCGGCAAAGGGCGGTAAATGGGAGATAATTCCAAAGTAATGTTTTTAATTGAAATTAAATAGAACGACCTGGTAGGTTGGTAGAAAACAATAAAAAAGTTGGTAGAAAAACAGGAAATAAATGTCCAAACTCAAATTAAAATTTGATCCGAATCAGGAACACCAGAGAATTGCAATTGAAAGCGTTGTAAATCTTTTCAAAGGTTTGCCACCATACCAAACTTCTTTTCAGCTTGGTGATGAAACAATTGCGAACCTTCCACCCTACAACGACTTAGATGAAGAATGGCTGCTTGGAAATCTTCAGGAAGTTCAGAAAGAAAACTCACGGTATTGCCAGGGACTTGATCAAAAACTTTCTTTAGATGTTGAACAAGGATTAGTGCTTGAAGGCATCGGTCACGAAACGTGGCGTTATCCATCTTTCACAATCGAAATGGAAACGGGAACTGGCAAAACCTACGTTTATCTGCGAACAATGTTTGAACTGAGAAAGAAGTATGGGTTCGGATAGTTTATAATAATAGTTCCAAGTATTGCAATCTATGAGGGGACAATTAAAAATTTTCAAATTACAAAAGAACATTTCCGGACACTCTACGGTAACGAAACTGTTAATATGATTGAGTATGAAGGTCAGCAAATTAGTAAACTAAGACACTTCGCCAGCTCCAGTACACTTGAGATTTTAATAATGACGATTGATTCTTTTAATAAGGAATCTAATGTAATATTCAAGGCAACGGAAAAACTTCCGGGAGAAAAACTCCCTTATCAGTACATTCAAGAGACGAAACCGATTTTAATTCTTGATGAAGCACAGAACTACATTTCAGAAAAAGCAAAACAAGCTCTTCGAACTTTACATCCATTATTTGCTTTGAGATACTCAGCAACTCCCAAAGAAAAGCCAAACCTTATTTACCGGCTGAGCCCAGTTGACGCATTCAAAATGAATCTTGTGAAGAAAATTGAAGTATATGGAGTAACTGAAAGAGAAAATGTTAATCAGTTATCTCTTTCGCTCGAGAAGATCTATGGATATGGACCAAAAGCTTCTGTAAAGGCACCGGTGATAAGGGGTGGAATAAAATGGGAAGAATCTATTTCTCTGCAGAAAGGTGATGACCTTTTCGACAAAACAGGAAATGAATTATTCCGGGATGTGAAGGTTGAGGAAATTCATTCCGGTTTAGGACTGGTGATATTCTCTGATACAACAAGGTTATCCGTACATGATGTTTCAGGATTAACAAATTCTAAACAGGACGTTTTTCGAGTTCAAATTGAGGAAACAGTTAAAAGGCATCTAAGGAAACAAGCAGAATTAAGGAAAAGTGGAATAAAAGTATTATCGCTTTTCTTTATCGACCGAGTTGCTAATTATACCGGTGAGAACGCGATAATCCCCAAAATTTTTGACGTAGCATTCGACAAGCATAAAGAAGATTATGAAGAATTCAAAAATCTAAAAGGGAGTGAAGTAAGAGAAGCATATTTTGCCCAAAAGAAAACTAAAAAAGGTGAGGTTATTGCAATTGATACAGAAGGAAAGAATAAGGAAGAGCGTGAAGCTGAAAAAGAAGCATTTGAATTGATAATGAAAAAGAAAGAGCAACTTCTCTCATTTGATGAAAAAGTTTGTTTCATCTTTGCTCACTCAGCTTTAAAAGAAGGTTGGGATAATCCAAATGTTTTTCAAATTTGCACACTACGAGATACACAATCTGAAATGAGAAAACGACAAGAGATTGGTAGAGGTCTGCGTTTAGCTGTAAACCAAGAAGGTGAACGAGTAACCGATGAAGGAATAAACATTTTAACTGTTGTAGCAAATGAGAGTTATGAAGACTTCGTGAATGGTTTACAGAACGAATATATCGAAGATGGTGACATTGCTCCGCAAAAACCTTCCAATGCAAAGAGAGATGATGCAAAAAGAAATAACAAGATTTATAAGAGTAAAGACTTTAAAGAATTCTGGGATAAACTCAATAGAAAAACCGATTATAAAATAAAAGTTGAGACTGATAAGCTGATAGATGAATGTGTTTCAAGATTGAATAAAGAAATTTTTCCTGATCCACAGGTGACTGTTACAAAGGGAAAGTTTGTTATTACTACTTTCAAATTAACTTTAGTGAAATTATTTGATGATAAAGCAAGATTACAAATTGATATTGAAGACACAGAGAACAGAAAAGAAACCATCGAAAGAAATTTTGAGAAGGGAAATGCCCTAGACAGAATATTTAAAAATGAGGATCTGAAACCATATCGAATACTTGAAATTCATAACACTAAAGGTGATAAGAGAATAGTTTTTGATAACGGTGAGTTCTTAGCATTGAATCAAACCACTGAAATTGTAAGTAAAAGTGGTCAACAGGTTGATGAAAGACTCTATCAGGAAAAAACAACGACCTACCCTGTATTTAATTTTATTGAACGAGTAGTCAGAGAAACAGATTTGACACGTTCAACAGTTATAAAGATATTCAAGGCAATGAATGAGGAGAAAAAAAAATATATTTTTAAGAATCCCGAAGGGTTTACTAATGTTTTAGTCAATTCAATTAAAAATACTTTAGCTCAGCACATTGCAGATAGAATTGAATATGAGATAAGAGATGAGTCTCAAGTTTATGAGATTGAAGAAATCTTTCCTGATAGGAAAAGGTATCCACAAAGAGAATTGCTAGACGGAAATAAAACCTCCCTTTACGATCAAATTCAGTTTGATTCCGATGTAGAGAAAAGATTTGTTGAAAATTATCTGAAGGAGGATGAGAAAATTCTATGTTTCTTCAAGTTCCCAAACAAATTTAAGATCAGTCTCCCCAAGATCATTGGTAACTACAATCCTGATTGGGGAATAGTCAGAATGAGCGAAGATGGAAAATATAAACTTGAACTTGTTAGAGAAACAAAAGGCGGAAGAGACTTAGCATTGTTGAGATTCCCAAACGAGCAGAGAAAAATAGCATGTGCACGAAAACATTTTGCCGAGTTGAAGATAGATTATCGACACGTTGACGACAGAACACCTTATTGGTGGGAGAGTGAGAAAGAGTTTAAACAATTAAGGACTATTGAAGATGAATAATATTTTGTTTCCAGTCTATAAAACCAACAAAGATAATACAGCAAGATTTTGTTTAGGAACAGAAGGAAGAAAACCTTTAATATTTTGTGGACTTAACCCAAGTACTGCAACAAAGGAAAAATCTGATCCAACTATCTCAAAAGTGCAAGCATTTGCTCGTAAATTTGGTTATGACTCTTTTTTAATGATCAATCTTTATTCACTTCGTTCTACTGATCCAACAAAACTTCCCAAAAGTTTTGATAAAAGACTGCATAATGAAAATATATCTGTTTTGCTAAGTTATCTGAGCAAGAAAGATTCAAGATTTGATATGGTTGTTTGTTGGGGGAATAAAATCGAAAGTCGAGAATATCTTTATTACTGTTTTAAGGACATTTGGAAAAATTGCAATCAACATATCAAGAATACATACCGTCTTGGTGATTTGACCGTACTAAACCACCCGAAACATCCTAGCAGGATAGGGTATGAAAACAAGTTAAAGCAATTTAATATTGATAAATACTTAGAGAGTATAGTCATTTAATGTTGAATTGATTGACGCGCAAATTTTTCCAATAGTACAGAACTTGGGTGATTTGAAAGTGAAACTAATTTATTAGCAAGCGCAACTGGTAATAGAGAATTCTCATACATATCACATCTTAACTTATCAATGTTGTTCAAAATTATATCAATGTTTTTATAATCCTCTTTCTTTGGATTCAGAATTATTTCTGAGTTCTCTGTTGGTAAAGAGATCACATACATTTCTTCATTTCTTGATTTATAAATCAGTTTACCCCCATAGTAAGATGTCCTTGCATAGGGATCTGTTGTATCGGGGTCACCGGGAATTATATATTTATAGATGTGTTTATTATCTAGTAATATATATTGCCCAGGTTTCAGGTTGGTTTTTATAGCATCTGCATGTTCAACAAAAGCACCACTTTTTTCCAAACCAGCCAAATAAAGATTATGCTTTTTAAATAGGAAATTACACAAGCCCCTCATTGGTTCGTGCATATTTGCAGTCTGACCAAAGAAAGCCAATGGACCATCTTTAATAAATAGAACACTGTTGAAAAGATTAGGTTGAAGATTAAGAATGATTCTTATGGTGTGAATAATTATCATCTGTTCTAGAAGATTTGTTAAATAGCCAATTATTCCAGAAGCACCAAAGTTATCATCAACCACTTCGTGAAATCTAAAAACATCAGTGAGAAAGATCTTTCCGCTGCAATGTGGGCACTCAGCAACATATTCTTTATCAATTTTAACTCTCTTAAGCTGAATACGCGATTCGCCACAAACTGGGCAGGAAGCCAACTGATAGGAGTCTTTTAAAGTATCATATTCACTAAAAAGAAACCAGTAGAGTGATTTCATATAAGAACCGCAATCACCTCGATCTTTTACAAAGAAGTCATAAATGGTTTTTCTAACCGACTTACTTAGGGTTAAGCCGGAAATCGAAAGATTTTTTGTTGGTAAAACTAGTTTAATCCTTTCAAGCTCTTTAAGCTTTGCAATATCTTCTGGGGAGATGAATGGAGATTTATCAAGACTTTCCAAATCTTCTAATTTGAAAGATAGCGCTCCAAATTGAAAGAAAGATATTGTTGACGAAGGGAAAGCTCTTTTTACAGGAACATCTGTAGCCCCGCCATCGATAGCAATTACATTTTTAATAGGATTATTATCTATGTCTTCAATATTAAACAGTAATTTATCATTAAAGAAAATCTGATCCGAACTTTTGGGTAAATCACATTTTCTAAGAAAAGAATTTACTTCTGGATCGTTAATTAGATGAGTGTGAGCTGATTTACTAGCAAACTCAAAAGGTTTACTTCCCTTATCAACATAGCCCATATTAAGAGCCTTTCTTAGCTAAAAAACGATTTATTTGAACAGGTACAACAAAAGGATTTGAATATGTTTTCATTCTTACAAATCCTTTATCATTTTGAGCGCTAAATCTTATGAGCGAATCTGCAAAATCGGAAAAATCGTAATACTTTCTAAGTTCTTTAATTTCGTCTTCATTGTTAAGATGTGCAATAAACCAATTCTGTGTATTTTTTAAAATATTAGAACTTATTGAGCTTACTTCCTGAGTAGCATAGACTAGACCAAGGTTTAATTTAGCTCCTTCTTTTGCTAATCGATTATAAATCTGACTTAAATCTTTATCGTCTTTCTTTGGGAATAAATTATGTGCTTCTTCAAAGTAGAACTGAATGAAATTGTTTGGGATATTTTTAATAAATCTATCCATAGATTCGAAAAAGATTTTTTTACAGATCCTTTCAGAGTACATACTCTGTAATTCAGGATCCCCTTGAGATAAATCGATTATAATTATTTTTCCTTCTTTAAGAGCTTCTATAATCTCAGTGTCAAAGGCTTTCCCCTCCGTTGCCGTATGTTGTGCAATTATACCTCGTAATTTTTTATAACCACTTACATTCGGATTGCCTCCGGGTGTTTTAGTCATTGTCAAAAACACCAAAAAGGCTTTTAGATCTTCATCTGCCCATTCTCTGCCATCGTGTTTCTTTGGATATTCTTTAAACACTTTATGTTCATTATAATTTTTCCAGATTATTTTAAACCAATCTGACGCTTCCTGAAGTGATATTCCTTTTGATGGATCCAGACTGCCATTCTCTCTTACAAGGGTATTTAAGTCTTTATTCCCTTCGAACTTTACTTTGAATCCTTTAGGAACAGGAAATCCTGCTTCGAACAAACAAGCCAAATATGCTGCTTTTTTACGTTCCCATCTGACTAAAGCACTTTTATCTTCCTTATCTGCCGGTTCTTCAAGATCTACTGCAGTAAAACTACTTATATAATCTCCAGTCGAAGAGCTTAAGAATGACTTTACAAGCTCGAACCCAGCAAGATAATCCTTATAAAAATTCACTTTCATTACTCTGAAGCCGGGTTTTTCTAGAACACTATATCTGATAACATCCTTATCATATAATTCATAAATAGCTGTACCTTCATCTTGCATATTTGGATTTGCATATTCCCCGTTAATGTCGAAAATTATTTGTCCTACAGGATATTTTGGACCCCCAGTATCTGAGAATGGATCCAAATTTTTTGAGGCTGATTTTAAATCAATAGGCTGATTAGGTAATGCTTCTTTTGCTCTTTTTGAAATCTCAACAGTAGCTTCAATTATTTTCTTAACGGTATTTGACTTACCCGTTCTTGTCATTCCAAATAAAGCTGTTCGCTTTCCCAGAAAATCCTTTGGATTGATATATGTTTTCACTGGTTTACCATTTTCTTGGTGAAAACGACGGCTAGAACTATATCTTACAAAACCAATTTCAAATTCGTTTTCATTCCCAGCTATAATATCCCGATCTCTCTGGTTTACTATTTGCATTAGTACCTGGTCTGATGCTTTAAATACTCTATAGTTATTTGGAGAAAAGAAATTTTCTACATCGGCACCAAATTCAAGTTTGTCATTTACCTTATAAAAGGTCCCGAGAACCCTACATTCTAATCCTGAAAAGCTAAACTCATATTTTGTAAACTGATCCAGCTGATTCCCTTTTCCCGAAGTGCTCAGGTTATCTTTATAATATTCAATCATTGAACTAATGACATCGTTATCCGTTGGTAATTTTGTGGGTTTTAATGCTCGGAGAAGTAAGGCTTCAGATACCTTGTCCTCATTATCATAAAAAGCAAGAAGAAAAGTCCCTTGTGGCACCCCATTGACTTTACTCTTCCAGTAATCATTGATAAGTATAAATGCCTTATCGTAGTCCAGATAAAATGGTCTGCCAACAAAATTTTCTTCAACTTTACCTTCTTTGAGAATATCAACTTGAGCAAGTTGATATATCAATTTTGCGGTACTCATTTTTTTCTCACGATTTTAATTTTTGATTTAAGTTTAGGGTCTTTCATTCTTATTACGGCTTGCTGGAAATAATCCTCAGATATTTCTATTGAAATCCATTTTCTTCCAAGTAATTCCGCCATATAACCGGTCGTATTGCTCCCACCAAATGGATCAAACACAAGGTCATTTTTATCCGTTAAAAATTGAATAAAAAACGAAGCCAATCCTGAAGGCATACGAGCAGGATGAGGTTCAATTCCTTTTTCTCTGCATATAGTTAAGAAATAATCATTTGAGGATGTATTTGAAAAACTTAAAACATTATGGGGTAATCTTGGATCCCGCTTGATATCAATCTGTTCTAATTCAATTAGATTGTGAGCTATACTGCCTTTATTTTTTTTATTGAACCCATTTTCACTAATTCTATGTTCGGAAGGTCTCTCACCAGAATTGTACTTCTGTTGTTTTAACAGTTGCAACATACTTTTACTATATGGTCTAAGTATCTTTGAGTTGTCAGCCTTCGGATAGTCTGTTTTTGACATCCACCAAACGCGAGTAAAACTATCTACTGTTCTAATTCTGTTTATTGTAACCCACTGAGCTGGGGAAGGAAGTCTAGATGGATTATAACAAATAAATTCCTGACAGAGTTTTAGATTTGCTGCCCTTACTTTTAGAAATTTAAGTAAAGTCTCCATTGGTAATGTCGATTGAGTTGGGGAATTCTCGACCCAAGCATTTCCTAATTCAATTACAATAGATCCATCATCCGTTAATAATTCAGAGAAAAGAGTTGCAAATTGTGCAAACCATTTTTTGTATTCTGGTCCCTGTAAGTTGTCATATTTTTTTTTCTTGTTTAATGGGAAGGGAGGGGAAGTAAAAATTAAATTGATTTTATTTTTATACTTTTTTAATAAATTATCGGAAATTAATTGCCTTGCATCTCCAATAAAATATTTTCCTTTATTAGTATAAAATCTTTTTGCCATTTGAAAGCATTACATTAATTAAGTTTCTTGATAAAGATAATCCAAAATACAATAATTATTAAAAATTAATTAAGAACTACTAATTAATAATACTATGCAACAATCTAGGATATCCACGAAACCAGTTAATAACAAATGTCCTTAACTCACTCGAGACACTTTCATTTTTTTTCCCGTGCAACTCTCCCATCTTTATTTCATGTCTTCCCGTTTTAATCTCCAGGGTTGCCTCCTCACCATTGTAGATGACTTTGTAGAAGTATTTTTTCCCAAGTTTAACATCTTTAATGAATTTACGTATGCAGTTCCTCTGTTTAATTGCCCAGGATCTCATCTCAGTTGGAGACTTTAGCGAAAATATATATTCATTATCAGGTAGTGGAGGAGGAGGAAATTCACTTCCTTTTTTGAGTATAAGAATTTTGGCTTTAAGACTATCAGTAACAGATTTTATTTGTGCAAGCTTTTCAATTTGTGGGATACTTATATGCCATTTCTTTGACTGAGTAGAGATTCTTTCTAGTCTCTTTAGGTCACGCTCATAACTTGGAGAATTAATTAATTCTTTCAATCCTCTACTCGTAAGAATATCAATTATTCCGGAATTAGCCGAAACAATTTCCAAAAGTTTTACTTTAATAGAATTCGAGTGGGAGAGTATTTTAAGTATTCTCTCTTTTACAGCACAACTGCTGATCTGAAGAGCAGTCCGGAATTCTATCAGATGTTTTATTTCCAATAGGTGTGGCTCCATCTTTGAAAATATTTTTACTAGTCGTTCGCTTCCCGGAAATCCCGCTCTAGCTAAAATCTCTTTCTGCTTATAGGCTAAAAGGTGTTCAATGTAAGCCAAATGATTATAAAAGGAATAGGATGGATTTAGATTCTCTAAATTGACGATCAGGTAACCAAGTGCAGGATTAGTTTTTAGTAGTACACGGAAATTATTTCCGAAATAAGTAAGTGCTTTCAGAAGCTCCCAGTGTGAATCCTTAAAAGTAACTACATGTTCAGCAATCTCATTTGGTATATAATCAAAAAAATCCGATTGCGTTATTAAATCCTTATCTGTTAACTCTGCATCACTACAATTATCAACAGTGGCTGTAATTTTTCTGTTCTGATTAACTTCTATTTTTGAGGGGATCTCAATCTTTCGGTTTTTAACATCGATTACCGGATACACTTCAATCCGGAATTTATCATCCACGGAAGTGATGTATGCCCGCCAATAAGGATATCCAACTATTATAAATTTATAATCCTCCCGAACGAACTCAAATATTCGTGAGTCAACGAACTGATCAAAAAATGATTTCTGTTTTTTCTTATCAGGTTGTCGCATGGTTTATTTCATTGCTATAAGAATCAAAATGATTAACAGGTAAAATAGAAGGTTCAGGCATCCGCATCCTTGCTGTTTTTTATTCCCTGATAAAAAATAATAAATAATTAAAAAGAGTAACAAGGTTTCCATGAGGGAATATAAATTAAGGATGGTTTTATTTCGTATCATTTGATGATATTAATTATCATTCAAAAAATATCATTCAATGATACGATTCAAATATGTGTAACTGATAAATTGCTATAAAAAAAGGAGAGAGGTGTGGAAGAAATTAAAGAGAATAAAAGTAATGAGATTACGGATGATGAATTAAACGAAATACTCTCGGAAAATGAAGAATTACCAAAAGTAAATAAAATGGTCAGAAAAAAGCTGTCGACCCTGGAATACAATGAACTACTCAATTATCTTTTTAGATTATACACGAAGCAATTGAAAGATGATTCCATCCGGGTAGTAGAATTCCTCGGCTCTGCTTCAGGATATGAGGTTAGTTTTAACAGAAGTAATATAGATTACTGTAAGGATCTCTGTGGATATCTTTTCTTAGATCCTCTTTATATGGTTCAAATAATTTATAATGGCAAAAGTTACTTTCTTACCTTACAAGTAATGTTCGAGAATATTGACCATAGGTTGGGCACAAGATGTAATTATATTAATCTGGCAGATATTCACGACGGTACATTAAATTGCAGCGATTTCATAAAAGAATTGAGAGTAAAGAGCTTACAAAACTCCTTCCTTAATAATAAAATAATAACCATTAGAAAAAGTCCGTCTTTCGGAGAGGACCTGGTTGAATGTCTGAAAGTCACTGAAATAAAAAATGTTTCCCTTAAAGATCTTTTTATTCCTGAATTAAAGAAAGAGCAATTTGATCGATTCATAAAAGCAATCCTGAATTGGGGAGATGATAATCTGCCATTAAAGTATTTATTGAACGGACCTCCCGGAACTGGAAAAAGTCAATTAATTAATTCTATAATAGAGGAGACCAAGGGCAAAATAACAGTCTTTATAATGAATAGTATCAGCGGAGGAGCGGGGAGAGAAATCACCTTTAGCGAGGTTTTTGAATTCTGCAGCAGCTTTGAAAAGTGTCTTCTTGTAATTGACGACCTGGATCTTTATTTCTCGGATCGTGACAGGAATTTTGATAAAAAGGAACTGCAATATTTCCTATCGATTATGGATGGGTATTTTCAGAACAATTTGTTTGTACTTGCCTCAACCAACGATAAGAAGATGGTGGATATCGCGGCTTCCAGACCCGGTCGGTTTGACTTAATCCTCGATATTGAGGAAATTAATTCCAGTAATTATCACTCATTGATAATACGCGAGACCGATGATGAACAGATTATTGGTTTTTTCACTCCAGAACTCCTATCCTCTTTTGCAATGAAAAAAGTAACCGGTGCATATATTGTCAGTTTTATCAAGCAGCTTAAAAGTGTTAAGAAGAACAAAGGAAGCATCAATGCAAAAGATTTTGAGGATTATCTGAATTTAACGTACAACGGATTTTATAAATCAAATGCCGAAAACTTAAAAGCAGTGGGGTTTTAAAAGGAGAATGAAATGGAAAATTTATTACAAACAATTCAAGCAGAAATAAATGAGATTGCGAAGAGATTTCAAAAGAATACTTTTGATTATTTTTATGAAGAAGATATCAGATCAGAGTTGTACTGTTTATTAAAAAATAAAATAAAACACGAATATCAATTTGGTATTAGTGAAATAAATTTCAAAGATCTTAGAAATAACCTAAAAAGTAACACAATAATATCTTCAATTGTAAAAACGGAGTATCCAAGAAATAAGCGATTCGACATTGCTATTCTCAAAGAGAAAGGTGAAGATTTTTACAATGTACCTATACAGTTAGCAATAGAAATAAAGCTAGGATCTAAGGAAACTAAAACCGATAATTTCGGTAAATACTCGGATGATATTAGAAAGCTTCTCAGTAATAAAAATGAAATAAATAATGATAATTTCACCGGCCTCGCTATTTATTTCTATCAAACAAATATTGACAATAACTATGAAAAGGTAAGCAGGTGGATTGGTGGAGAAATAAAGTTTAATAAGGTTGATAATATTGTGATAGAAGCAAATAAGGTTAATGCGATAGTGATTGCCAGGGATGCAATATATTCAAGTTCGCTAAGTAAAATAATATATGATTGACTAATTATTGTTTTTTTAGCCAAAACGAGTTATTGAATTTTTAAGGAGAAATGAAAAATGGGAAGACTTGCATTTCCAATTGAACCATGGGAAGGGAAAAATTATGGAAATGGAATATTTGGCAATCTTAAGATTATGATTCTTGGAGAATCTTTTTACTGGGATGATTTAGAGAGTTATATAAAGGATGGATATTCACAAGCAGACCGTGAAGAAGATATTAACGCTGCTACAATTTGTACAATTGAAAAGTATTTAAATCCGCTTGAGCTAAACGATGAAGAGAAGAAAAATAGAAGAAGTTGGACGTCTACATATACAAAACTTACTAAGATATGTCTTGATAAAAATGAAATAACTCAAGCTGATAAAGAATGTTTTTGGGACTCGATCCTTTTTTATAACTATATAGTTGAACCACTTGATAAACCGAGAGCAAATGTTAGCCAAAATCTATGGGCAAAAAGTGAAATATTATTTTTTAATGTTTTAAAATACTTTCAACCAAATTGCATTTTAGTACTTGGCGACAGGTTATGGGACAATATGGCTAAAAAAGGATGGTCAGATTATACCAATAAAAATTTTGGCTATTATTTGATTGATGGTAAAAAGATTTATGCCTCATCAATTTATCATCCGGCTTCTTTCTATCCATATGGTACAGAAAAGTATGATTCAAGAAGGATTTTCAAAGAATTGTTATTTGTAGCTGAAAATAATGAGGCTGATAAAATGAAAGGAAATGACGCAGACACTGAAGATGTTGTATAAATAAATAATGATGCGGATTTGGGGAAGTGAAGATAGAAGTTAAGAAAATATCTAAATCCATAGACCCTTTTTTACGTTCCAATAAAAAATTAAAATATTATAAGTGAAACAATTGACTGAGCTATGATACAATCCGAAGACTTCTTACGACAATCCGAAATCCTCTCATATTGCCTGAATGGAGCAAAGTTTTCCAAAGCAGATTTTGCGGAGATGTATAATGTTACAGAACTGACAATTAACAGAGACCTTAGAGTACTCAGATCGAACGGAATTCAGATTAACAGTCGGAAGGGGAAAGTTTATCTTTTTGAAAAACCAGTTAAGGACTTATTAATCAAGTATGCTGCAGAATATTTACCAATGAAGCTTAATTCTGAATTACTTCATTCACAGTTAAAAACATTCGGAAAGTCTGTGGTGAACTTCTATCCATATTTAATATTGATATCCAAAGCGGTAAACGAAAGGAGATTTATAACGATTCGTTATAAAAGATTTTACGATAACATGATTCTTAATTACCGGCTAAAACCGATAAGGCTAGTTCAATCCGGTTATAATTGGATATTGCAAGCAATAAAGGAAAATGAAAAGACTGCAAAATCATTCTACATCAGCCGGATAGAAAATCTGATAATTAGCAATGGAAAGTTTAATTTGATTTCTGATGCTGACAGAACAACAAAAAAATATGAAATTGTTCTAAAGTTCCATCCCGACGTAGAAGATGAAGTAATTGACAAGATCTGGTTCGATGAATTTGACTTAAGCAAAGACTCTAAAGGTTTTATTACACTTAAAACCTCTCAGGAGATAACAAATAAATTAGCCGCCTGGTGCATAAGCTGGTGGGATATGGTTGAGATAGTGAAACCGGCTAGGTTGAAAAACTTCATAAGAGAAATGACAATGAATTTCTTAAAAATTAACAAGTAGATATAATTAGTACGGAACATCAGCCAGTGTAAATGACAATAAGTTTAGTTCTATCTTAATAATCGATCCCTTCTCTCACTTACAAGTTCGATATAGCTTTCCTTCACCTCATCCGGCAAAAAAGAGTGATTTACTTTTTCGATTACTTCTTTTTCTTTTGAAGTAAACCTTGAAATTATTTTCTCTGCCCGGTCTTTTTTAATTCCAATTCTGGATCCCAGCTCTAAAAAATCTGCACGTGTATACTTACTCCCGGCTTTATATTCCTCTGTAATAAAATCGTCCTTAAAAAAATCCAGAGCAGTATCAGGTTCAATATTTATATGTACCCTTGTATTCATCAGATCATAAGCCGATGTCAGAGTATAATCCCCGAATTGTTCGTTTCGGAAAAGAGAAAAATTCTTTAAGTGTGCATCTCCATTGCAAATCAGGTAATTATACATAATCAGTGAAAATAATTTTTCTATCTCTACCGGATAAGCTGCCACATATCTTTTCATTAACCGAGCCATTTCTTCATATGAATAATCATACTTATAATTCTTTCCTGCATTCTCTTCGGATCTGCTTGCTATTTGTGTAAAGTCTTCCTGTAATAATTTTTTCCCATTCGATAAGACGTCAAACCTTTTTACGATATAAAGCATTCCGCCATCCTTAAAATACATTACACCATTTGGAGGTGTATTGATATCAAATACTTGATTTGCAATCTGCATAGTAAGGTGTTCATTAGCCGGAATATTTTCCATGTATTTAAATGACCCGTAGGAAACGAGTTTAATATTATACCTTCCGCCTTCTTCAGTCAACACTAATTTCTTCTTCTCTAATTTAGCCGGATACTTTACCTAAAACCCGGAAATTTAGAGGCGAGCACTTTGATTGATTCGATGTTCATCAAACTCCGGTCGGCGAAAGACAAAATATGACTGATCTTCCTTCCATCGAATAATTTTTTCTGACAGGATCTGCAGAAAGCAGCGGTTGTTTCCTTAAAACAACTATGACACCTTGCCATCTTAAATCGCCTCTCTTATTTCTACTGCTCCAATTGTGTTCTGGGCAGTTTTTTATAATCTTGTGAAATGATTATTCTCATCTATACCCAGCTTCCTGCATTGTATTATTTTCATATCACCTTCGCTTAATAATCCGAAGAAAAAGGGGAACAGATATTTTGAACGATATTCCCTTTGACTTTTGGGAAGTGTTAAACCTATTGCCGGTTTGCCTGAATCAGAAAAGAATATCTCATCATATTGAAATATGAATTTCTTATCCGTCTGGATTAAATAACCCGCAGGTTCATCATTATATACTGCAGCATTTCTATCCATTATGTTTTAACCTTTACGTCTATTGTAAGTCCCAGGGCTTCAATCAGTTTCATCAATGTATGAAGAGTAGGATTGGCTGAGACGTTTTCAGTATCAATCAATTTTCTTAATGTTAAACCGGAAATAGCAGATATATCCTTTTGAGTGATATTCAAAATGCTTCTTCTCTGCTTTATAATTTTCTTGAATTCAATTTTATCCATTTTAGACCTCTATATGCACTATGGTGCACTTTTGTACAAAAAAAAAGAATAAGCATACTATGTAAAGAAAATATGCACTAACGTGCACATATCTATGAAAGTTACCACGTGTATTATAAAGTTGATTTAAAATAAGAGTCTGAGTTTCACATATATATTGGTGTTATTATCCATTCACAATGTAACCTATTACAGGAATGAGCATCCAGAAGATTTTATCTCTATTGAAGATGCAGATAAAATATAATATCAATAGGGAAAAAAAAATCGCGCAGCTGAAATTACAGTTTCCTTTCTGACCAATCCTTGCATTTTTGAGGGTACTCGGAAATTTTTTAATCATTAAATAATTGGAAATTATTTGGTCCTTTGGCTTTCTTTAATGTTTATGAAATTGATAATAATGTTAAATTAGCCTATTTGAAGTTTGTGAATTCGTTTTTTATCGCATGTAACATTAAACATGTTATAGATAAATATTTGTTATATGCTCCACATTTATATCCCTATTTGGTTTGGGGGGATGAGGATAAAAATGATTATTTTTTTAACTAAAAAACGAATTATTTTCTAAACCTTAGAAATTATTTTGAAGGTAATATTAGTGATTTAATTGGTTATGTCTCTTTTAAGATTCTCAAAGTACCCAAAATAAAAATCGTGCCAAATCATAATTTCCGTTGCTTTACGGCTCATATTAAGTTAAATTTGAAATCGAAATGAGGCAATATTACTTCACAAAGTTGAGCGGCGCGGGTAACGATTTTATACTTTTTGATTCGAAATTAAACCCTGATTTAGATGTAAATCCGCTATTTATAAGTAAAATATGCGATAGAAGGAACGGAATTGGTGCCGACGGAGTCATTTTATTCAATGACTCACATGATCTCGACTTTACGATGAAGTACTTTAATGCCGATGGTTCCACCGGTAGCTTATGTGCCAATGGAGCTCGTTGTTCTTTACATTATGCCTATAAAACCAATAGAATTGGCAATAATAACGTGCTATTCTTATCAAATGGTATTCAATATCATGGTAAGGTTTTGAAAGAGGAATTAATTCAATTCTTTTTGAATGAACCGGAAAATCTTAAGACAAATTTTAAGATAAAAGCTGCCGGACAGTTAATCGCGGCTTCGTTTATTAATACCGGTTCGCCGCACGTTGTTATTAAAATTTCCGATGTGTTAAAAGTTCCTAATCAAATTCATTCGAATACATTTTCCATAGATGATTTTCCGGTTTATGAAATCGGGAAAGAAATTCGGTACTCAAAAGATTTTGCACCGCAAGGAACAAATGTCAATTTTATTGAATTATCAGGTGATGTTATAAAAATACGCAGCTATGAACGTGGTGTGGAAAATGAAACATTAGCATGCGGCACAGGTTCTGTTGCCTCTGCTATAATTTCTTTTATTCAGGATAAAATGCAGCCACCGGTTAAGTTAATTGCTAAAAGCGGAGATGAATTAATAGTTGACTTTAAAGTTGAAGATAATCGTTTTATGAATTTGTCTTTAACTGGTCCAGCTAAAATTATTTTTAAAGGTGAAATTACAATTTAATTGAGGAGATAAATGAGTAGAGTAATTTTTTCAATTCGTTATCAGGTCTATCCCGAGAGAAGACAGGAATATTTGGATGTAGTGAGAGAGTTGAAGAATATTATAAAAGCAGAAGGTTTGGAAAGCTATTCTGTTTTCGAACAAAAAAATAAACCAAATAACTTCGAAGAAATTTATCTGTTCAAGTCCGAAGAAGCATTTGAAAATTTTGATGATAACCAGGATGAAAGAATTGATATCTTGATGACCAAATTATCGGATATGATTAAAGAACAGACAACTCAATACACAACATCGTTAGAGGTTAATAACTGAAGCTGCATTCAGTAAGATTGGAAATATTAACCTGTCTACAATGTGGTGACCTATGTATGAATTAGTTGGTGCAATTCATATTCATTCGGTTTTTTCGGATGGATCCGGCGAAATAAAAGAAATTACTGGCTATGCAAATGAAACCGGTCTGGATTATATTATCCTTACAGACCATAATACTTTAAGAGCACTTCACGAAGGTTACGAGGGCTGGCATGGTAAAACATTACTACTTGTCGGCTGCGAAATAAATGATAAAGAAAACAAAAATCACTTACTTGCTCTTAACATTAACGAAGCATACTCAACAAGGTTACCAGCTAAAGAATATACTCGCCTCGTAAAAGAAACTGGTGGTCTTGGGTTCCTTGCTCATCCGCACGAAAAAAGAAATTCGATGAAAGAACATCCACCTTATCCCTGGGTTGAATGGGATACAGATGACTTTACCGGAATTGAAATCTGGAATCATATGTCTGTCTGGATGGAAGGTTTAACCGATCAGAATAAGTATAACTTTTTTATTCATCCTCTAAAATCTATTTCGATGCCTCCTAAAGATACACTGGACAAATGGGATGAACTTAGTCTGAAACGAAGAGTTGTTGGTATCGGTGGGGTTGATGCACATGCACACAAAGTAAATCTGCTTGGTTTTTTTGAAGTTGAGGTTTTTCCATATAAAGTATTATTCAAATCGATCCGGACTCATATTCTTGTTGATAACAAATTAAATCCTTCTGAAGATAAAGAAGAATTTTTGAAAGCCAAAAGTAATTTATATAGCTCATTATTAAATGGAAGATGTTTCATTTCAAATTATTATCATGGCGACGCTAAGGGATTCAGATTTTTTGCAGAGGATGGTAATCAAATCTATCAAATGGGAGACCTTATACCGCACACGAATCAGATTAAATTGAAAGTTACGTTACCAAACGTAAGCGGAACAATCAAATTTCTTAAGAATGGAAATGTTGTTTCATCAATAGATGGATTTGATGCTGAATATACAGTAAGCGAAAAGGGAGCATACCGGGTTGAAGTCTGCATTAATAATAATGCATGGATTTTTTCAAATCATATTAGAATTGGTCTATAATATTTACTAAATTTCGCCCCTAATTTTCGGATTTAATAAAAAGAGGTTAATGTGTTAAGTGGTAAAAAAAGAATTTCTAAAAAAGAAATGAAAGAAGATAAACTGGTTACTTCTTATTACAGTGCTTACAATTTTTTTATGGAAAACCAGGCAAAACTATTAATAGGATTAGGTGTGATTGCACTGGTTGTTGTGGCAATTGTTTTACTTTCGAATAAAAGAAGTAATGATAATCTTGCTGCGGCTAATCTGTTAGCTAAAGTGATTCCATTATATGAGTCCGGCTCTTATCAAGAAGCCATTGATGGTCAACCAGTATCAAATATTATAGGATTGAAGAGAATTGTCGATGAATATGGCGGTACAGAAAGTGGAGAAAGTGCAAAGATCTATCTGGCTAACTCATTTTCACTTTTAGGTAATTGGGACGAAGCATATAAACATTATGATAATTATGGCGGATCTAATCCTTTATTCGAAGCAACAGCACTTGCCGGTCAGGCAGCTTATTATGAAAATAAAAATGATTTTAAAGAAGCAGCCGAACTTTATAAAAAAGCTTCAAAAATTTCCAAAACCAATCCATCAAATCCTGAATACCTCTTTAAAACTGCATTGAATCTTATGAAAATTGGTAAAAATGATGAAGCTAAGTCCCTTTTTAAAGAAATTAAAAACGAATACAAATTTTCGGTTGTTGTTCAGGAAATTGATCGCTATCTTTCCCAGTTAGAAGGATAATTTGTAACCAATTTAAAATTATTTATAGTAAAGTAGAATAGGGTAATTGATTAATGGCAGATACTTCAGAACTCAGAAATGGCTTGATTATTAGATTTAAGAATGAACCCTTCCTTGTAGTGGAATTCCAGCACGTTAAACCCGGTAAGGGTGGTGCTTTTGTTAGAACTACACTTAAAAATATGAAGACCGGAAAAGTTCTGGATAATACTTTCCGTTCTGGCGAATCAATCGACGTTGTTCAAATAGAAAGAAGAAAGTATCAATATCTGTACAAAGAAGGTGAGTTTTTTGTTTTAATGGATAATGAAACATTCGACCAGATAAATGTACCTGAAGAAATTTTAGGAGAAGGTCAAGTATTCCTTAAAGAAGGTGACGAAATTCAAATTATTTATGATGATCAGGAAAAGATAATCTCTTCAGAAATACCAATGTTTGTTAACTTAAAAGTTATTGAAACCGAACCCGGCTATAAAGGTGATACGGCTACTAATGTACTCAAACCGGCAAAACTTGAAACCGGGGCACAAATAAGCGTTCCTCTATTTGTTAACGAGGGCGATTTACTAAAAGTAGATACCAGAACTGGTGTTTACGTTGAACGAGTTAAAAACTAATCTAAGAAGAACATGGATATAAACCTACTTAAAAAGCTCATTAAACTTGTTGAGCAAAGTGAAGTCACCGAATTCTCGGTTCAGGAAGGTGATCTTAAAGTAAAAATATCAAAAAATTCAAAAGGTTCTGCTCATGTAAATCTTCAACCTTCATTTGATTTTCAATCCGCTCTCGCTTCACAACAGATAGCTCCCAAACCTGTTGGTGAAACACCCTCTGTTCCAGCTAAAGAAGCGAAATCAAATTTACATGAGATCAAGTCGCCTATTGTAGGCACATTTTACCGCGCACCCGCACCAGATGCCGATCCTTATATTCAGGTTGGTGATGTCGTATCATCCGGATCAGTATTATGTATTGTTGAAGCTATGAAATTGATGAATGAAATTGAATCGGATGTAAGCGGAAAAGTTGTAAAAATTCTTGTTGAAAATGCCACTCCGGTTGAATATAACCAACCGCTTTTTCTTATTGAAACTGTTTAGTGATATCAAATTTTTAAGAGGGTATTTTGTTCAAAAAAATTCTTATTGCGAATCGTGGTGAGATAGCACTCAGAATTATACGTACATGTAAAGAATTGGGGATCAAAACAGTTGCAGTCTATTCGGAAGTTGACCGCGATTCATTGCATGTAGTTCTGGCCGATGAAGCTGTCTGTATCGGTCCTGCAAAAAGTTCTGATAGTTATCTCAAAATTCCCAGCATCATGTCTGCTGCAATGATAACCGGTGCAGATGCTATTCATCCCGGTTATGGCTTCTTAGCAGAAAATTCCGACTTTAGTGAGATCTGTGCTGATTCTAATATAAAATTTATTGGGCCATCACCCGATGCAATTAGAAAAATGGGTGATAAGTCGTATGCAAAAGATACAATGAAAAAGGTTGGTGTGCCTGTTGTTCCCGGTAGCGATGGAATTCTAAAAACAATTGATGAAGCAAAAAAAATTGCTACAGAGGTTGGTTATCCTGTAATGTTAAAGGCATCTGCCGGTGGTGGTGGTAAGGGAATGCGTATTGTATGGGAAGAAAAGGATTTAGAAAAATTATTTCAAACAGCTGCTAATGAAGCCCAGTCGGCATTTGGAGTACCCGACCTTTATCTAGAAAAATTTGTTGAAAATCCACGTCATGTTGAAATTCAGGTAATGGGTGATCAGTTCGGAAACGTTTATCATTATGGTGAACGCGATTGTACGATTCAAAGAAGGCATCAAAAATTGATTGAAGAATCACCATCTCCAGTTGCAAATGTGGATTTAAGAAATAGAATGGGCGAAGCGGCACTTCTCGGTGCCAGAGCAGTTAATTACGAAGGTGCAGGTACTATTGAGTTCTTAGTTGATAAATACCTCAATTTTTATTTCATCGAAATGAATACTCGAATTCAAGTTGAGCATCCGGTAACAGAAATGGTTCAAAACCTGGATTTGATTAAGCAACAGATACTTGTTGCTTCAGGTGAAAAAATTGAAAATTTACCTCAGGAACCACGAGGACATGCAATTGAATTCAGAATTAATGCAGAAGATCCTGAAAATAATTTCAGACCATCACCGGGTAGAATTGAGTATTTACATTTCCCGGGTGGCTTTGGTGTAAGAGTGGACTCCCATGTTTATAATGATTATGTAATACCTCCTAATTATGATTCTCTTATTGCCAAATTAATAGTTTGGGGTACAGATAGACAACACGCTATCAAACGTGCCAGGAGATCATTCGAAGAATTTCATGTTGAAGGAATTAAAACAACAATACCATTTCATAAAAAAGTTTTGGAACATCCAATGTTTATTGAAGGTCACTTTGATACTTCTTTTATTGATCAACATTTAAATAACATATAGAGGTGAATATGAATATTCCTGCAAATCTTAAGTATACTAAAGACCATGAATGGATTAAGATTGAAGGTTCCACCGGAACAATTGGTATTACAGATTTTGCACAAGGCGAACTTGGTGATATCGTTTATATCGATATTAATCCTGATGTAAGTGAAATTACTTCCGGTCAATCATTTGGAACAATTGAAGCCGTTAAGACAGTTAGTGATATGTACGCGCCGATTGATGGTAAAGTAATTGAGATAAACAAAAATTTGAATGATAATCCCCAACTTGTAAATACAGATCCTTATGGAGAAGGATGGATTATCAAAATTGAAATCCTGAATTCGGCTCAAGTAAACGAGTTATTATCTCCAGAAGATTATCAAGCTCAACTCGGTCAATAATATTTATAATAAATAACATAGCAATACTCCATTAAGGAGTGTTGCTATTGTTTTTCCCAAATAATATGAAACATCCTCAGAAAATTCTAATCTTAGATTTTGGTTCACAATACACTCAACTGATTGCTCGCCGAATTAGAGAAAGTAAGGTCTATTCTGAAATTCATCCAAGTAATTATTCAATAGAAAAAATCAAAGAATCTCTTCCTCAAGGAATTATATTATCCGGCGGACCAATGAGTGTTTATGATGAGGATTCACCTAAAATATCTAAAGAAATTTTTGAGCTTGGTGTTCCGGTTCTGGGCATATGCTATGGGCTGCAACTTATTGCTATTAATCATGATGGAAAAGTTGAACAAGCAAAGGATAGGGAATATGGTAAAGTAAATTTGGAAATCTCCGCTCAAGATTTACTATTGGATGGTGTTACTCATAATTCAATTGTATGGATGAGTCATGGAGATTTAATAACAAAAGTTCCTTCCGGATTCAACGTTACTGCTAATTCAGAAAATACTCCGGTCTGTTCTATCTCTAACCCTGATAAAAAAATATATGGTTTGCAGTTTCATCCGGAGGTTGCTCATACCGAAGAGGGTAAAAAAATTATTAATAATTTTTTGTTCAATATATGCAAATGCAAACCGGATTGGACTCCAGAAAATTTTATCAACTCAACTATTGAAGAAATTAGAACAAAAATTGGAAGCAAAAAAGCGATTTGCGCCCTTAGTGGAGGAGTCGATTCGTCAGTTGCTGCAATTTTAATTTCGAAAGCAATTGGTGAAAATCTTATTTGTATTCATGTTGATACCGGTTTAATGCGCAAAAATGAAAGTGCTGCAATTGTTAAAATGTTTAATGATAATTATGATTTACATGTTATTTCAATTGACGCTTCTGAACTGTTCTTAAACCGCTTGGATGGTGTTTCCGTTCCTGAATCGAAAAGACGAATTATTGGCAATACTTTTATTGAAGTTTTTGAAAAAGAAGCTGGTAAGTTCAGTAATGCCGAGTTTTTAATTCAGGGTACACTTTATCCTGATGTTATCGAATCTGTTTCTGTAAAAGGAGCATCCTCAACAATTAAAACTCACCATAATGTTGGCGGTTTACCTGAAAAAATGAATTTGAAATTAATAGAACCGTTCAGAGAATTATTTAAGGATGAAGTGAGAGAAATTGGTTCTAAACTTGGATTACCAGAAATATTTATTAATCGTCATCCTTTCCCCGGTCCCGGTTTGGCAGTTCGTGTGCTTGGCGAAGTTACTAAAGAAAGACTTGAAATACTTAGAGATGCAGATGAAATATTTATCAAGGAGCTTTATAATGCAAATATCTATAACAATATCTGGCAAGCCTTTGCCGTGTTGCTTCCGGTTCAGTCCGTTGGAGTAATGGGAGATGCACGAACTTACGAAAATGTTTTAGCTCTTCGTGCTGTTACATCAACGGATGGAATGACAGCAGATTGGTTCCGATTCGATAATTCAATTCTAGAAAAAATATCCAATAAAATTATTAGAAGTGTTCGCGGAGTAAATAGAGTGGTTTACGATATAAGTTCTAAACCACCTTCTACTATAGAATGGGAATAATAATTTAGGGGGTTACTATTTCTAAAGTAAAAGAACTTCCGTTAGACGACCGTCCGCGCGAAAAATTATTGATGCGCGGTGCACAAAGTCTTTCTAATGCAGAACTGATTGCAATTCTGCTTAGAACCGGCTCGAAAGGTAAAAATGTTGTTGAGATAGCCCGGGATTTATTAAATAAATACGGGAATTTAAATTTGCTTGCAACACAAAGTGTGGATTCGTTAAAATCAAATTTCGGAATTAAGAAGGATAAAGCTGTTACACTTGTGGCTGCATTTGAATTGAGCAGAAGAACTGCTTTCGAAGAAAAATGGTTTTCAAACAAAAAAATAAATTCGCCATCGGATGTTGCCGAGATCTTCATTCCATTATTGAAAGATGAAGTAAAAGAAATATTTATAGTTGTCTGCCTCAATTCATCTAATAAAATTATTAAGTACGAGAGAATTTCTACCGGAAATTTAAACTCAAGTGTTGTTCATCCAAGAGAAGTATTCAAAGTTGCAATAGAGAATAATTCGGCAAATATAATTTTAATTCATAATCATCCAAGTGGAAATATTGAACCAAGTAATGAAGATATACATTTAACAAAAAGTATGGTTGAAGCTGGTAAAGTAATGGAGATACAGGTCTTTGATCATATTATAATTGGTGGGAACAATTTTACCAGTATGGTTGAAAAAAGGGTAATTTAATTGACACTTTTGTACGAATCATACGAATTTTGCTTCATATCGCAATAAAATTTATTATATTTATCTACAATAATCAGAAATCACTTAACATAAAAGGAGGTTCCTAATGACAAAAGTAAAGAAAATGCTGAGCTCCGGGCTAGTTATAGCTTTATTTGTAGGCATGCTTGGTGTTACAGGTTGTAGCGGCATTTCCAAGGAACAAGTAGCTGAATTGGAAGCTCTACGCGCAGAGGTTAAAGCTCTGGAAAAAGAAGTTAATTCTTTAAAGAGTGAAAAAGCTGCTCTTGAAAGAGAGATTGCAGAAAAAAATGCAAAACTTGACGAATGTGCAAAATTAAAAGCAGAAACCAAAAAGAATCTAGAAAAATTAGGTATGTAATTATAACCTATCTATCAAAAGGAGGAAATAATGAAAGTTTACAAATATCTATATGCTTTAACTTTGGTTCTGCTTCTCTCTGTAAGTGCTTATGCTCAACAGAATAGAACAGAAGACATGACCAAAGAAGAGTGGCAAAAAGAAATTAACCGTTTAACTGAAGCTAAAGTTGCTTTGACTTCTGAATTAAACTCACTAAAGACAGAAATTGCAAATCTTAAAGCTACACGCGATAAATTACAAGCATATGACGATTGTATGAAAGAATTATATGCTATGGTTGGCGCAACAAAAGCTGATGTAGATAATTTTAGAAATCAATTAAATGCTCTGGAAAGAAAAATTGATAACAGAGAAGCTCCAAAAGCCGATCGTCAGGCAGAACTTGATGCAATGAAGAAAAATAAAATTTCTGCATTGCCAGAATTTTTCGATAAAGTTCATAATCAGCTCCAAAGAAAATTAGATGCTTGGCAGGAAGCTCCAAAAGAAATTAATTACACTGTAGTTAGAGGGGACCATCTCTGGGGTATTGCTAAAAAGAAAGAACACTATGATAATCCGTTTGCTTGGCCAATGATTTATAGAGCAAACAGAGATCAGATTAAGAACCCGGATTTGATTTATCCAAAGCAAATATTTAAGATTCCTAATCTTACTGAAGAAGAAAAATCTAAATATGATAAGATTAGAAGAAACTATAAACCGGCTCCACCAACTCAAACTTCAAATTAGTTTGGAATTGATAATTATAGTTAAACTTATATAATAACAGAAGCCCTTTTCCTGATTAGGAATAGGGCTTTTTATTTGGAGGTAGTTACGCAAGTAGAAAAAATATTACGATTAGAAAATGTTAACCTTCTCATGCTTCTTGGTTATAACGATTCGAACCTTAAGCCGATTAATGACAGGTTTACTACTAATGTTACTGTAAGAGGCGATAATGTTATTTTACAAGGTGTGAAGGAGGAAGTTGAAGCAGTCGAAAAGGTATTCAAGGAAATGATTTATGTTCTAAATACTTCCGGTAAGTTACAGGTAAAAGATATCGAAACGATTATTGACCTTACTATTCAGGGTAAAGAAATAATTGAAAACAATGATTATGATAATATTGTTCTTTACTCAAAGAAGGATGTTATAAAAGGTAAAACTCCTAATCAAATTGAATATATTAAAAGTGTTAGAGAAAACGATATTTGCTTTGCAATAGGTCCGGCTGGCACCGGAAAGACTTTTTTAGCTGTTGCTTTAGCTGTGGCTGCATTTAAGAAAAATGTTGTTAAAAAAATTGTTTTAGCCAGACCAGCAGTTGAAGCGGGTGAAAGTCTTGGATTTCTTCCGGGTGATTTCAGAGAAAAAATAGATCCATATCTACGACCTCTCTATGATGCACTTGAAGAAATGCTCCCATCAGAACAACTCAGAAATTATATTGAAAAAGGAATTATAGAAATAGTTCCGCTTGCATATATGAGAGGTAGAACATTAAATAATGCATATGTAATTCTTGATGAAGCTCAAAATGCTACCAGTATGCAGATGAAAATGTTTCTTACCAGGCTAGGCCCTAATTCTAAAGCAATAATTACAGGGGATATTACTCAAATTGATTTACCTTCCTATTCTCAAAGCGGATTGGTGCAAGTTAAAGAGATACTTAAAAAAGTTGATGGAGTAGGTTTTGTTTACTTTGATAAGGGAGACGTCGTAAGACATAAACTTGTAAAAGATATTATTGATGCGTATGAGAAACACTATAATGGCAATGGTTTTAAGAAAGAAGATAAATAATAAGTAAGTGTAATAATTTTATAAAAGTTAAGTTTTCTTTTTGCTCTCCTCCCAGTATTTATCCATTTCTTCCAGATTAGATTCAGTAAGTTTTTTACCCGATTCTTTAATTTTTTTCTCTACATATTGAAATCGCGAAATAAATTTTTCATTTGTTACACGTAATGCGTTTTCCGGGTTGATTCCTAGAAATCTGGCATAATTAGTCATTGCAAAGAATACATCGCCAAGTTCTTCTTCCAATTTTATTAAATCGCCGCTTTTTTCCATTTCGTGCATCTCTTCAATTTCCTCAATTACTTTTTTCCATACGTCACTTTTATTTTCCCAATCGAATCCAACTTTAGAAGCTTTCTCCTGAAGCCGATAGGCACGAGCCAGACCCGGTAGATTTTTAGGTACACCTTCAAGAACGGATTCTCTCCCTTCTGCAAGTTTTATCTCTTCCCAGTTTTTAAGAATTTCTTCTGTACCGTTAACTTTCACATCTGCAAAAATGTGAGGATGTCTTCTGATTAATTTTTCTTTTATTGAATCGATAACATCATTAATGTTGAATTTATTATTCTCTTCGGCAATAACAGAGTGAAATAAAATATGGAGTAATAAATCTCCTAATTCTGTTTTCATTTCATCATAATCTTTTAGATCAATTGCTTCAATAAGTTCATAAGTTTCTTCGATTGTTGCCCCTTTAATTGAATCATGGGTTTGCTCTTTATCCCATGGACATTCTTTTCTTAGCCTTAGCATTATATCAGAAAGTTCTTGAAATTTTTTCCCTGTCATTTTCACGACCTTTTTTAATTGTAAAATTAATAGAATGAGAGTTGAATACAAATAAAAGTTGAGTTCATTTTTTATATATTTGTGTAAGTAATTTTCGGAGAAAAAATGATTGAGCAAAAAATCAAAGAATTAATTGGTCATGATTTACCCGCTGCTCCAAAACCTCTTGCAGCTTACATACCGGCAATTCAATCGGGTAATTTAGTAATGACAGCCGGCCAACTACCGTTTAAGGATGGGAAATTAATATCTGAAGGAAAAGTAGGTTACGAAGTTACTGAGGAAAAGGGAATTGAGTGTGCAAAGCAATCTGCTATCAATTGTTTGTCAGCAATAAAATCTGTAATTCACGATCTTGATAAAATTGAACGGATAGTTAAATTAACAGTGTTTGTTAATTCTGCAATAGGATATCATCAACAACCCAAAATTGCTAATGGTGCATCGGAATTAATGGTTCAGCTTTTTGGCGAAGCCGGTAAGCACGCCAGAAGTGCTGTTGGGGTTAGTGAGTTACCAATGAATGCACCTGTTGAAATAGAGATGACTGTCCAGATTAAATAAACTATGCTTTTGACTTGATACTTTTTATTAGATATTCTAAACTTGCACTGTAAGTTAATAGGAAACATTTTTAGCATTATAAGTGTTGAAGACAAAAAAGAAATGGGTGTTTATATGAAAAAATTATTTGCTATCTTAATCTTTTTCACATTTATTTCAGTTAATGCCCAATTTAGAGATGAACTTAATAAACAACCTGATATTAAAAGTGGAATTCTAAATAACGGTTCGTCATCTCTTTTTGGTCTTTTTAACCCTGATAATTTTAAAATGAGCCATACCTTAGATATTTCTTATCAAACATCCGGATTTGGCAACCTTGCATTAAGCACCTATACGAATAGCATGTTCTATAAATTTAGTGATAAGTTAAACTTTCAAGCTGATATAAGTTTGGTTAATTCTCCCTATAATTCCTTTGGAAAAGATTTTTCTAAGCAGATAAACGGCATTTACCTTAGCCGTGCTCAAATCAATTTCAAACCATCAGATAATATGAATATCATTTTTCAGTATAGAACTTTTCCGGCTGGTTATTATTCACCTTATATGTATGACTATTCCCCTTATTACCGTTCTTATTTATATGAAAATAATTGGGATGAGAAAGAGAAATAGAATTTTATTAAATTTCCTCCCGATAATTTTCCTACAATGATATTCTGAGAGAATTGGAAAAAATTAAGAAAACCACTAATAAACCTGTTGATATAAAAACCTCAACAAATAATCTATTTCTTAACATTGCTATCTTTATCCTTGTTACACTTATTGTTTTTATGCTCTATTCTATTTATGTAAAATTAACAACTCCGCCAAAAGAAAATAACTCATTTACAGATAATCAGAATGTCTCAGAAATTATTCAGGTGGAAGTTTTGAATGGCTGTGGAATTGGTGGAATTGCCGATAGATTTACTGATTTTCTTCGTAATAATAAATTCGATGTTGTTGGCATGGGTAATTATATTCGTTTTGATCTGGATGAAACTATTGTAATAGACAGAACCGGTAATAAGGCAAATGCACTTGCAGTTGCCAATGCACTTGGTATTAAAAAAGAAAATGTTATTCAGCAACTAAACAATGATTATTTCTTAGATGTATCGATAGTTATTGGTCGCGATTATTATACTTTAAAACCACTCAAATGAGGTTAATGTGACGTCTTTAAACTTTGCTAAAACTATAGCTGAACTTATCAAAAATAAAAAAGGATTTGAAATCAAAATCCTTGACCTAAGAAAACTTTCGACAATTGCCGATTTCTTTGTAATCTGTTCTGCAGATTCTGAAAGACAGGTAAAGGCAATTGCAGATGAAATTGAAGATAAACTTAGTGAACAAAGAATTAAATGTTCTAACAGGGAAGGTTATGAAACTATGAACTGGGTGCTGCTCGATTACTTTGATGTTATAGTTCATGTATTTAAAACCGAAGCACGCAACTATTATAATCTGGAAAAATTCTGGGGAGATGCTCCTGTTATTGAAGTAAAAGATGATATAGAAAGTCCAAATAAACCCAAGTCAAAAACTAAAACTACTAAGACCACAAGGAGAGGTAATTGAAAAAATATCTTGATGATATTTTTATTAAAGCTGCTGAAAAATTATCATACTTGAATGATGTTGATAGAATTTTTACTATTCCTAATCAGCAAAATTATGGTGATTATTCCACTAATATTGCTCTCTTATTAAGCAAAAAAATTAAAAAGAATCCACGAGACGTTGCCGGAGAAATTATTTCTAATCTGGACTATGATAAAGAAGTAATAGAAAAAATTGAAATTGCAGGACCGGGATTTATTAACTTTTATTTTTCACCTTCATACGTTCCTGGTATTTTAACTCAAGTACTATCTGACAATGAAAATTTTGGTAAGTCAAATAAATATCGTGGTAAAAAAGCTTTAGTTGAATTCGTCTCTGCAAATCCAACCGGACCACTTACTGTTGGGCATGGACGTAATGCCGTTATTGGTGACACTATAGCTAATATGCTTGAATGGATTGGTTATAGTGTGGACAGAGAATATTATTTTAATAACGCCGGACGTCAGATGCGTGTATTAGGGGATTCAGTTCGGCTGAGATATTTAGAGTTATTAGGCAATAGAATTGATTTCCCTGAAGACTACTACCAGGGTGAATATATTAAGGATATTGCAGCAATTCTTAAAAAAGAATTTGGCGATAAATTAATTACTGAAGATCCAGAAGGTAAATTTAAGAATGCTGCTGAAACCGAAATATTTTCTGATATCAACAAAACTTTATCAAAAATCGGAATCAAGTTTAACAGATATTATAACGAACATACTTTGTATGAAGATAAAAAAATTGAACACCTTTTAGATGAATTTAAACAGAAGAATCTATCATACGATAAAGATGGAGCTACCTGGCTTAAACTATCGGAGCTGGGCAATGAAGCTGATAAAGTAATAGTAAAATCCACAGGTGAACCAACATATCGTTTACCGGATATTGCCTATCACATTACCAAGTTTGAACGAGGTTATGATTTAATGGTTGACTTATTCGGGTCCGATCACAATGCTACCTATCCAGATGTACTAGCCGGACTGAGGGCTTTAGGATTTGATTCTAATAAAATTAAGGTTCTCATTCATCAGTTTGTTACCATTATGCAAAAAGGTGAAATTGTTAAAATGTCCACTCGTAAAGCAAATTATATTACTCTAGATGAGTTAATAGATGAAGTTGGACCTGATGTTGTAAGATACTTCTTTATAATGCGTAGCATGAGTAGTCACTTAAACTTCGATCTGGATTTAGCTAAAAAGCAATCAGATGAAAATCCGGTTTTCTACTTACAATATGCACATGCACGTATTGCTTCCATCCTTCGCATGGCTAAAGACGAGAATCTTGAGGGTTCTCTTAGTCATATCAACCTGTTAACAACACCTGAAGAGCAAAATTTACTTAAGAAATTATATGAATTTCCTGAAGAAGTAATTTATAGCGCAGAGAATTTTGAACCGCATAAAATTTCAGGGTACCTGGAAGAACTGGCATCACTGTTCCATAAATTCTATACAGTATGTAGAATTATTGGAAGCGAGAAAAATTTAGCCGAAGCGCGCATTACTCTAATTTCTGCTGTTCAAAGAGTATTGAAAAACGGTCTAACAATTTTAGGTTTATCTGCTCCGGAAAAAATGTAGCTAATTTTTGTGAATTATTTCATTGTTATTCAATTCTAATTACCCTGTAATGGAAATAAATAATCCCGGACAAAGTAGTCCCGAATTAAATATTTCTTAAATGTGAATATTTGTAATTCCATTTTAGTATTTTAAGGTAGCTGAAAAAAGCAATTAGAGGGGAATAGAATTGAAAAAAAGGGGGTCGAATAATTTAAAAAATATTTTATCGCCTGGTCCAAATAAAAAAAGAAAAAATCGTAAAGCCAAACTCACTTATTATAATCTAAAGAAACTTCAATCAGAATTTATATCATCAACATCACATCAATTTCTTACTCCGCTTTCCACATTAAACAGTTCGGTTGAATTATTAGAGTTTTATATCTCAAAAGAAAACTTTAGCAGACAACGAGAAATTATCAATCGAATTAAAAAATCAATGGCGATTCTTACCGAAACATTATCCAGGATTACCGAATTTTATAAATATCATTCAGTTAAACAAAACATCATTTTGAAAAAAATCCAGATTAGAAAATTTATTAATGAACTGCTTCAAGAGATTGCTATAATTATCGGAGATAGCCATATAATTATTGTAAACATTCAAAATGAACTTAATACTGTGAAGAGTGATGAATTCATTCTTAAGCAAATATTACTCAATTTGATAAATAATGCAGTAAAGTTTTCACCGGCTGGTGGGCAAATCCGTTTGGACGTTTCTAAGAATCAAAAGGAAATACAATTCTCAATTAAAGACGAAGGAATAGGAATTTCAAAGAATGACTTAAAGAAACTTTTTGAACCGTTCTTTAGAGGAGAAAATGCAGTTTCAATTCCGGGTGTTGGATTAGGTTTAACAATTGTAAAAAAATTTACCGGACTGATTAATGCTAAAGTTAAATGTTTGAGTAAAATAAATGAAGGTTCTGAATTTATTTTATTAATCCCGGATGAAAAGTAAAATGAAAAGAATATTAATCATAGATGATAACTACGATTTAGTTCAGAATACTATGTTGTTTTTGAATGAGCATAATTATGATGTTAAACCAGCATATAGTGGTAACGAAGGACTGAATGCGATATTGAACTATAAACCCGATTTAATATTGTGTGATATTATGCTTCCGGATATCAATGGGTATAAAATATTAAGCGAACTTAAAAAACTTGACTTATTAATCCCTCCTATATTAATCTATATCACTGCTAAGACTCAGCGGAACGATTTAAGAAAGGGTATGACCTTAGGTGCAGATGATTACATAACTAAACCTTTTACTTTCGAAGAGTTACTTGATGCAATAAATACTCAATTTAAAAAAAGATCTTACTATTTAAAATCTGTAAATAAATCGAGTGCAATTCATGACGAGTTTGTTGCACAAGTAAAAACAAGAAATAATTCTGACGAAAAAAAAACATTTACCCGTAACGGTTTTTTATTTATTGATAATAAAAAGAATCCCGGTATTCACGCTATAAAGGATTTAATAGTTGTAAGAAGCTTTAAAGATTATACAATACTATTCTTTGTAGACGGGAAAAAATTCTTACTGCGTAAAAGAATGAATTATTGGGAAAGTTATTTACCATCGGAACAATTCATTCGAATACACAGACAGACAATGATTAATCTTAATTTCATTAACAGAATTGAAAAACTTAGCAGCAATAGATTCTCAATACAACTTAAGGGTTATACCAACTCTGTTGATGTAAGTCAAAGGTATAGTAAAAGGATTAAAAAAATGTTGATGTAGCCAACAAAAATTAATCACTCATCTTGTTTTATAATCGTTTGTCTTTTATCCATTTGAATAATTGAAATCAAAAATTACGTTTACAGCGACCCTCTCAGTGGAATTGGGAACTTTTTTGTGGGCCAACAATTTATAGTTTCCAATTCCACGCCTAATTAAAAAAGATTGTTTATAGTTAGTTGAAAGGAAGTGCTTATGAGCAGTAATAATATTTCTCAAGTAGAAGGCATCGATTTATATTCAACTCTAAATGAAACAACCGAAAAAAACGATTGCATTGCATGTAGAGAAGAATTCTTCAAACTGATTGCTGAATTTTCAGAGGACTGGGTTTATTGGATTAATCCTGATAATACTATCAGTTATATGTCTCCATCGGCTAAACATATTACCGGTTACGAGCCTGACGAATTAGCAAAGTATCCAAATTTTTTAAGTCATATTACTTACGCAAAAGATTTAAGTAAAAGTAAGAACCACATAAGAGCACTGAAGACCGGAAAGAATTTTTGCAGCGAGGATTTTAGAATTATTAAAAAGAATGGTGAAGTCCGTTGGATCTCGCACATGTGTCAGGCAGTGTATGATATTGATGACAAATATATTGGCAGATATGTTCGAAATGTTGATATCTCTGATAAAATGAATCCGACCGTTTATAAGTTACAACGTGATAAACTTGTAAAAAACATTTGTGAATGGGCATCGGTTGGTTATTATCAAATCTATTTCGACGGAAGATTAAAAAGCGCTAATAAGATGTTTCTTGACATGATAGGTTACGATATGGATGAACTAAAGAATAATCCAAATTTTGAAAATGAATTTGTTTTTGATGGAGATAAAAGGAAAGAATTTAAGTCCGCACTTCAAAAGTACGGTTTTGTAAAAGATTTCGAATCAACATGGATTAAACGCGGATGGAACATTCTTTATCTAAAAGAAACTGCAAAAGTATGCAGCAATTTATCAGGTGGAAATGCCTACTATGAAGCTTTTGTTTATGATGTTACAGAAAGAAAAAATGTGGAATTTCATACAATTGCTGCAACAACAAGAAAACAGAAATATGATGAATTAATCACCGGATTTTTTACTAACATTTCTCACGAAATCAAAACTCCACTAAATGTCATAATCAATATGGTTTCTTTATTAAAATCTGACCTCGAAGCAAATGAAACCAAAAGCATAAATGGCGATATTCATATTATTCAAACAGAATGTGAAAAAATCAAAAGAACAATTAACCTTATTCTGGAAATGTCGCAACTTCATTCTGGCACTTATGATCTTAGTTTTAGTGAATTTGATATTATGAAGGAAATATTTGAACCACTGATTCTAGAATATACCGATAAAATAAAAGAAAAAAATCTTTTACTAACTATGACTAATAATTTGAGCAATGCTAAGATTATTGGTGATAGGTATGGTATTTATCAAATATTCTTACAACTATTAGATAATGCTTTAAAGTATACCAGCACCGGAAAAATTGAAATAGTACTTTATAATGATGAGTCGAATCATATTAATATTGAAATCAAAGATTCCGGAATAGGCATAGAAGCTGAGTATATTCCTTTCTTATTTAATGTTTTTTCACAAGAAGATAATGGCTATTCCAGAATGTTCCAGGGTACAGGTCTGGGACTTGCCATTGTAAAGAAGCACTGCGAATTGAATGATGCTTTCATTGATTTTGAAAGTGAAAAATACAAAGGGACAAAAGTAAAGGTAAAGTTTAATAGATAGTCAGATTATTAAATCAGGGCGAATGTTTCATCTAATCTGCTATTGCTACTGACAATGCATAAACTTTAGATGCTCCATTTAAAAGTAATATTTGACCGCATTCGGTTATTGTGGCACCGGTTGTTATTACATCATCAACCAGAATAAATATTTTATTGTTAACTAAATTTTTATTCTTAATCTCAAAAGCATCACGGATATTATCCTTCCTTTCTATCAATGTCAGTTCGGTCTGTGTATTTGTATATTTATTTCTTTTCAAAACATTATTGCTGACTTTAGTTTTAAGAGCAGAGCTGATTCCTCTGGCAATAAAGTAAGATTGGTTATATCCTCTTTCGGCTTTTTTTAAGTGATGGAGAGGTACCGGTACCAAATAATCAGCTTTCCATTTATTAATTATATTGCCGCATAATTCGGCAACTATTCTGCCAAGATAAATTCCTACTTTGAAATTCTCCTCATATTTAAGTGAATGAACCAGGTGCTGCAGTGATTTATCCTTTTCAAAAATATAAGCCGAAGTAAAATCTGAAACGATTTTATCCTTTTCAAATTTTCGCTCAAACTCAGCCTTCAAACGATCCGCACTGGCAATTTTTATACTTCCCAAACAGTTATTGCATAAATAGGTTTCGTTGTATTTAAGCTTAGAGTTACAAGAGTTGCAGAATCGGGGGATGAAAAAATCAAATAGTTGATTTAACTTTTCCATTATAACTTCATTTAATACCAATTGAGTTTAGAAATGTCCCGCATTTTTTATCACTTAAATCAAGATGATTATAAAACCATCTTTTTATGCTGCTAAGTTGTTCCAATAAAATTTCCGGATTACCTTTTTTAATTGCATCAAAATTTTTAGTAACCTGATTGAAAAAACGATCATGCTCTAGTTTATGAGAGTAATAACCCATAAAATTATTTTCTTTCATTAATCTTTCTTCAGTTTCGAAGTGAATTTCAATCTCATCAATTAGATTCTGCATATCGGAAGTACAATTATACTGATGTTCCTTCTCAAGATTAGAGTGGATTTTATTGATAATTTTAACCATTGATTGATGCTGTTTATCAATCAACTTTACATTTACTTTTTCCTGGTTGGTAAATTGAATGAATGCCATTTTATACTCTTTATATTTATAACATACCTGCTCTTTTTCTAATAAACCATTCAATGGCAAATAAAATTATTATAATTGCAATTGTCCAGCTATTAGACCAGAGTTGAAATTCGTTGTAGGAATAAGTTGTAATAACTCTATTAAGGTTAATCCTGTTTAATTCATTAAAAAGACTCTCGTAGTTATCTATAAAGAAAAAATTTCCTCCGCTTACATGGGCTAATCTTTTCAAAAATTCAACATTCATTCGAGTATCGTATTTCTCAATTGAGCCCGGTACGACACTGAATCTTTCTGTTTCGCTTTTAAGTGAAACACCGTCAAATTTAGCAATTGCATGGAATGAATAATCTCCTTCAAAACCATTTTCCCATATTCCGCTATAGAGACCATCTTTAACCTTTTCAAGTTTTTGCTCGATGTTTGTTGAACCATTATTAATAGTAATTACAACATCTGCATCAGTTATTGGAATAAATGTCTGATCATATAACTCGGCAATAAATTCAACATTCTCACCGTTACTAAATAATTTTTTTGTGGTTCTTACTGTAAATTGTTTTTTGCTATCGGATAGATTCAGCCATTTTACAATATCATTTATAAAGTTTGTAAAGAAAATAGGACTTTTATCAGCAGATGCTAATTGCCATTTCCATATTTCTCCTGACAAGAAGGAAATTGATCTTTGTCTGCCAATACTCCTGGAAATTAATAGTGGAGAGTTGAGTGGAATATTTTTAACTGATGATTTAATAAGTGTTATACTTTCCGGTTTAGGAAATAATTCGGAATTATTTTTTGCAATAGGGGGTAAGCCTGACCAGATATTTTGCTGTGCCGATAAGCTTGAGAAAATTGCGTTGAAATTTTCCGTGACAAGTTCCGCTTGAACTAAGATATTATCAGATGAAATTTTATTAATACTAAAAGGTAACTGTTGTTCAACCCTTTTTAACTTAGAGAGATCTGTAGTCGGAGTTATTAAAATGAAATATGGCTTGTTATTTTGGATTGATGAAAAAGTTCTATTCATTAACTCGGCTGAGGAATTTTCGCCCGGGAAATCAATCAGGAACAATACATCTGCACTATCTATCCAGGTATATTCAAATCCATTTAGAAATTTGTTTTTGCTAATCTCTACAATCTTTTTTATATCAATATTCTTATCTGAGGAAAGTGAACTGACAATGGCAGAAAGATCTGCTGATGGACTACCTGAAATTACGGTTAACTTAAACTTATTACGTAACACCTTCAGGTAAAATGTTTTTGAGTTATTCAAAGTGTTCGTTTCACCGGGCAAAGCAGTAACACTTATTCTCATTTTTTTATCACCACTTTCAGAGGGTGTGTAATCAAATTTTACTTTATTTATTGCAGTGGGTGATAAAACAATATCTTTTGATTGGATCAATTTATTTTCTTCAAATAAAGAGACTTTTACTAAAGAGTTTTCGAAACCGTAATTAACTATTTGCGTTTCTATTTCTGTGGATTTCTCCGCATAAATATTCTGATTATAGAAAATATCTCCTATCAACAAATCTTTAAGTATCGATGTATCACCAATACCGATTGTAAATACCGGAACACCTAATTTTTCCGCATCATAAAATGGTTCGTATCCATCTGTAATAATACCATCACTGATAATTGTTATCGAACCGACATTTTTATTTTTTTTTGCAAATTCAAAAATTCTGGAAAAATTGGTCAGTGGTTCAGAAAAATTCAACTTAGAACTATCTATATCATTAAATTCTTTTGGATTAATGCCAAATAGAAATTCTTTTTTAGCAGTAGTGATTTTAGTATTAAAATCATTTTGAAAATTTTTGATTAAACCAATTCTATCTGCACTATCTTTTATTGCCAGCGAAGAAGAATTATCAATAAATAAATAATTCACCGGTTCAATTTTTTCTGAATTATTAATGGTTAATTGCGGTTCAAAGGTTAAAAATAATATCAATATAATTACAATCGAGCGGATAAATATTAAAACGTACTTTAAGAAACTGGAGATTTGCGGAATAGTGAACTTATAGATATACCATGTGTATATGATCAATGCTAAAGAACCAATCATAATCAAAAGAGGATTTCCGTTTAATACGATATGGAATTTATCGGTAATACTCATATAGTCGAAATATTACTTCATCAGATTTTCTATTTTCCAATCCCGCATCGAATCAAATGTTTTGTAGTCGGTCAAATCAAAATGTATTGGAGTGATAGAAACATAATTATTTTTAATGGCGAATTGATCGGTTATTAAATCGTTATCGGTTTCCATTAAACTTCCGGTAAGCCAATAATATTTTTTGCCGTAGGGATCAATTCTTTCTTCATATACATCATCCCACTTGGATTTACCTTGCTGAGTTAACAATATGCCAGCAATATCTTTCTCCGGTAAATTAGGAACGTTTACATTCAATAATGTACCGGTTGGTAATCCGCGTTTTAGAACTTGCATAACAAGAGATGAAGCAATTTTTGCAGAGTAAGAAAAATCTTTTGCATCGTGACTTGTCTGGGAAACAGCGATAGCGGGTAAATCCATAATTGCTGCTTCACGTGCCGCCGAAACAGTTCCAGAGTAGATAATATTTATAGCAGTATTCGAGCCGTTGTTAATACCTGACAGAACAATATCCGGACGGGTTTTCAAGATATTTCTAATACCAATTTTAAGACAGTCAGCCGGTGTTCCATCTATAGCGTATCCAAAGAAATCGCCATTTTTGTGATACTCGGTTATCCTTAGTGGTATTTTCATTGTTATTGCATGGCCAACAGCACTTTGTTCTGTACGTGGAGCAATTACAGTTACATCTCCAATTTTTTTCATTTCATTTGCTAATGCAGCAATTCCGGGAGAGTCGATGCCATCATCATTCGATATTAGAATTTTCAATCCATCACCATAAGTTTATTGAACAATTTTTTGTAACAAATATAAGCAAATGTGAAAACAATAATATTATCCGTCATTTTATTAGTTTATTTGGTAAATGAAAAATTACGGAGTTATAAGAAAAAATATTAATTTACTTATGCTAATTGCAGGGAATAATGAATAGAATAAAATCAATTATTGTAATATTATTTTTGCTGCACTCAACTACTTTTACTCAAGTTGATTCTACTGCTATTGGTGATATTGAAATTTTTGTAATTGATTCGTACATCACTCAAGAACAGCCATACAAATTTTTTCTTTCTTTTTTTACAAGTGATAGTTGCACTGCCAAGGTTAAGTTGTTAGATGATCGGGAGTATTTGATTTCCGATAAGCTTAGTGATAATCATAAAATAGAAATCGTTGTAGCTAACAGTTTATATCAGTCCGCACGATTAAAATATTATGTTTATGTTAAGGATAGAGACGGAATAGAATCCCGCAGTCAGCTTTATGAAGTAGAAATACCAAAATTGATTGCAATTGAAAATGAGAATAACCTCGGACTATTACAAGTTTGTTGTTTCGGCGGAGTAATTTTCGGATTACCATCACCTACGGTTGTTTTCACCTCTAATCAGAAATATTTTGGTCTTTCAAAGGAAATACCAATATTTTCATTTTATTCAGGAGGATATAACTATCCCATCAGCTATATCAGTGCTGAATATTCGCACCTGTTTAACTCAGACAAAAAAAATTTTATTAGAGTCGGTTATAAACATTTATTTCAAATCAAACCGATTGAGTACTTATCTCTTGGTGTAAACTATTTTTCTGATTTCAAGGGATATAACGGAATAAGTCCTGAAATTTCAGTGGGTCTTTTCAAGATTCAAAATGTGTTTACATTTTATACACGATTCAGATACAATTTTCAACCGGATAGGGGAGGAACAGATTTTCATGAATTTTCTATCGGGTTATACTCAAATTTCTTCTCGTTGAATTTGTAAAATGATGACCATTGTCTAATAAGTTATATTCACAGATAATTAATTTGAAAGAATTGCTAAATGAGTCAACAAGAAAACCTTTTTTCAGTCAGTGAATTAACCGGCCAGATAAAATCAACACTTGAAGAACAATTTGATGATATTAGTGTTATTGGCGAAATCTCAAATTTCAAATCACACATATCCGGTCATTGGTATTTTACATTAAAAGATGCAAATGCTCAAATAAGTTGCACAATGTGGAAAGGTCTCAATAATTATGTTTTCTTTACACCCCAAGATGGAATAAAAGTAATTGTTCAGGGCCGAATAACGGTTTATCCGCCACGTGGTAATTACCAGATTGAAGTTCGTTCAATGAAACCGGCCGGTATCGGAGAATTACAAGCGGCATTCGAAAAACTAAAACAGAAATTATCTGCCGAAGGATTATTCGACGATAAGCATAAAGGACCAATTCCAAAATTTCCTATGAAGATTGGAGTAGTGACCGCCATTGATGGTGCCGCTTTCCAGGATATGAAGAACATTGCATCAAGGAGATATCCGCTTGCGGAAATAATTATTGCTTCGTGTAAGGTGCAGGGCGAAGGAGCAGCTCAGGAAATTTCGAATAGTATAAAACTGTTAAATGAAAGAAATGATATTGATGTTATTATTGTTGGTCGGGGTGGAGGGTCCCTTGAAGATTTATGGGCATTTAATGAAGAAATTGTTGCACGTGCAATTTTTAATTCGAGAATTCCTGTTATTAGCGCAGTTGGGCACGAAATTGATTTCACAATCGCCGACTTTGTAGCGGACTTAAGAGCGCCAACTCCGTCTGCTGCAATGGAATTAGCAACACCCAATAAGGATGATCTCTTTGCCTTTATAGATGAATTTTCATATTATTTCACGCAGAAAATCTCGGAAATTATTTCTGATTCAAAAGATGAAGTAAGCAGGACAATCAATTCTTACGGATTCAGATATCCATTTGATCTGATCAAAAATGAATTTCAGTTTTTAGACAATCTTATTTATAGATTTCAAAATTTCTTTGATAACCGTTTTTCTCTTTATAAAAATAAACTTGCTATTACTGAAAGCAGACTCAGCTCATTTGATATCAATTCTACTTTGAAAAGGGGTTTTGTAATAATTAAGCAAAACGACAAAATTATTCCAAGATTGAAAAATTTTGACAAAGCTAAATTAACCGAAATAAAATTTTATGATGGAGAAATAAAACTTTAATATGAGAAAGAAAAAGGAGAGTTCGTTTGAAAGTTCGCTTCAAAGACTTCAGCAAATTTCAGACCTTCTTGAAAAAGGTGAAATTGGTCTTGAAGATTCAATTAAATTGTACGAAGAGGGAATTAATTTGGCAAAAAATTGTTATACTACTTTAAAAGAAGCCGAATTAAAGGTTACAGAAATAAAAAAGCAGTTTGAAAACGGACTAAAACAATAATTTAACGGAAATAAAATGGTAGAAGTTGATAAAACGAAGTATCAGGTTCTCTTTAAGGTTGATTCACCAAAAGATATAAGAAGTCTTTCTGCACCTGACCTGAAAACACTCTGCTCAGAAATTCGCGAGTATATGGTTGATGTTATCTCTCAAATTGGAGGTCATTTCGGTGGGGGATTAGGTACTGTTGAATTGACAGTTGCGTTGCATCGCGTATTTGATACACCAACAGATCAGATAGTTTGGGATACCGGTCATCAGGCATATCCTCACAAAATTGTTACCGGTAGAAGAGATCAATTGGGTACAATTCGTCAATTAAACGGAATAAGCGGATTTCTTAAACGAAGCGAAAGTGAATACGATGCTTTTGGTGCGGGACATGCTTCTACATCAATTTCTGCTGCACTGGGTATTGCAACTGCTAATGATGTTAATAAAACCAACAAAAAAGTTGTTGCTGTTATTGGTGATGGTGCTATGACCGGCGGAATGGCTTACGAAGCTATGAATAATTCCGGAATGTTGAAAAGTAATCTTATTGTGGTTTTGAATGATAACCAGATGTCTATTGCTCCAAATGTTTGGCAAATCTCTAAATACTTTACTGAAATGATTTCTCATCCTGAGTATAACAGATTTAAAGGAGCAATTTGGGATTTAACAGGTAAACTTGATGACTTTGGAGATAGAATTAGAAAAGTTGCTGCGCGCGTTGAACATGGAATTAAGGCAATTGTAACTCCCGGTATGTTATTCGAAGCACTTGGCTTCCGTTATTTCGGACCGGTTAACGGGCATAATCTTAATCAACTAATAAAAATATTTGAACAGGTTAAAGATTTAAACGGACCAATTTTAGTTCATGTCCTTAGTGAAAAAGGTAAAGGTTATAAACCGGCCGAAGGACATATCCAAAGATTGCATGCTTCTACTCCATTCGATAAAATTACCGGTCAGGCAATTAAAAAAGCCGGAGCTCCTCAAGCTTATACAACAATTTTTGGAAAAGCTCTTGTAGAAATTGCTAAATCTAATTCCAAAGTGGTTGGAATAACTGCAGCAATGCCAGATGGAACAGGATTGGATATTTTGCAAAAGGAATTGCCTGAAAGATATTATGATGTTGGAATTGCAGAAGAACACGCTGTTACGTTTGCTGCCGGTTTAGCTACTCAAGGAGTTATCCCTGTTGTTGCAATTTATTCTACATTTCTTCAAAGAGCATTTGACCAGATAGTTCATGATGTTGCATTACAGAAATTACATGTAGTGTTTGTTCTGGATAGAGCCGGTTTGGTTGGTGCAGATGGCCCGACTCATCACGGTACATTTGATCTCTCTTATTTGCGGATGATTCCCGGTATGGTAATTATGTCACCGAAAGATGAAGCAGAGTTACGTGATATGCTATTCACTGCAACTAATTATAAGAATGGTCCTATTGCACTTAGATATCCGCGTGGTTCTGCACTTGGAGTTGAATTGAAGGAAGGTTTTAATGAAATTCCGATTGGTAACAGCGAATTAATAAAAAGCGGTGAAGATGTTGCAATACTTGCTGTAGGTAATATGGTTGAATACGCAAAAAAAGCATCTTTGTTATTGAGCGAAAGTGGAATTAATCCAGAAATCATTAATATGAGATTTATTAAACCTCTTGATACTGAAAGGTTAGATGATATTGCAAAACGTTTTGATAAGATTGTTACATTAGAAGAAAATAGTATAGTAGGCGGATTCAGTTCCGGAGTTCTTGAGTATTTTTCTGATAGAAATTATAAGAATAATATTCTTAGAATCGGTTTGCCCGATAAGTTTATTGATCACGGTACACAGGAAGAACTCCACAAATTAATTGGAATTGATCCGGTTGGTATTTCCAATAAAGTAAAAGAATTTTACGATCATAAAATTATTGCTAAAGAGGTAATTGCCTGATGGATAGAACTAGAGTTGGAGTTATTGGTCTTGGTGGAATTGCTCAGTTAGTTCACCTACCAATACTTTCTAAGCTTGATAATGTTCAACTTGTATCTGTTGCAGAAATT
>Ga0067045_1028032_pt1 | contig 45740 bp, 40 predicted proteins | sample TerdegcTABiofilm_FD_59184 | JGI IMG/M metagenome (GOLD analysis project Ga0067045, IMG submission 59184) | Combined Assembly of (Gp0054472, Gp0054536) Wastewater bioreactor microbial communities from Singapore -Terephthalate degrading...
TCTTTAATGTAACAGTAACTTTCTTTTCTACTCCATCCCAACCAACATTTGCTCCTAATGGTTCTGCAACCCATCTTATTGGTAGAAGTGTTCTTCCTTCAATTATTTGTGGTGGTACATCTATTTCTTGTTCTCTATCATTAACTAACATAATTTTATTTCCGATCTGGAGTTTTAATACAATCTTTTTAACATAATTAACATAATATTCTTTAGTTAGTTTATTTCCTCTTGTATCTTCTGCTTCAATAACTATTTTGTTTGAACCCTCATTCAAGGTTAAAGTATAAGAAAATGTTCCATCTGATTTTACCTGAACATCCTTTCCATTTATTCTAAGATATTTAATTCCACTTTCATCTGATACTTTACCACTGATATTTAATGAAGAAGTTTTAACTTCGCTTGGTATTGTAACTAATAAGGAAGGTGGGTTTTTATCAGGAGTTAATATTTCTATTTCATTTATTTCAGAATTAAATTTTATCTGATTTAAATCTGGATCTTTTAAAACAATATCACTTAATTCTAATTGTGTTTTTCCAATTTTTAATGCTTTAAATTTTATCGATAAAAGAATTCCATCTCCATTAACTCCAGAAATTTTACCAGTTCTTGAAACTCCAACAATAACCTCACCTTTTTCCTTATTAATATTCTTTAGAAAGAGGGTAGATGTGCCATCTTTTTTAAGAAAGTCACCTTCAATAATATCAACTAAATCAAGATAATTTTTGTCATATTTAAAAGTAAATCCAAATCCATAGAGATTTTCAACTTCACTTACTTTAACATTGACATTGAATTCTGAATTAAGGTCAACTCCTAATTTATCTATCAAAATTTTAGTTCTTGTTGCAAGGATTACTTTAAGTGAGACTGTTTTTGTTAGAGTTGGATCTCCATTTGATTTTATCAGTAAATCTATTTTCAATTCATCTCCAATTTTTGCTGTTAATGGTGGTAAAACTTTTACTTCAAAGTTAGTTTTATTTTTCGAAGGAACCGTCAATTTATCAGGATAAGTTACCTTCCAATCATAAACATCAGATACAATACTTATATTATAAACATCATCTTTAGCACCTTTATTATTTAAAGATAAATTGAAAGAAACTTCTTGTCCTGGTTTTGATAATTTCTCAATTGCATCTGATGTAACTGAAAAGGCGTAATCTGCCAATTTTTCACCAAAAGGAGATATTATTCTTACAACATTATGGAATAGATCTGCAGCATATATATATCCATCAGTTCCAATAAACATATGTGCAAGTTCATAATATCCTCTTGGTGTAGAACTTAAAAAAGTTCCATCATTCTTAAACATTTGAATTCTACCATTTTCTGTATCACCAACATAAATAACTCCATCTTTATCAACTGCAACTCCTGTTGGGAACCAGAATTTCTCTAGTGCTCTTCCACCACCTTTCCCTATTTTTCTTATTAATTTACCACTTGAATCATAAACATCTACATAATGATCGAATGTCGCAACATATATGTTTCTACTATTATCAACAGCAATCGCGTTTGCTTCGCCTTTTATTTGAAATTCTTTATAAATAGTTCCATCAACTGTTGAAACTGCATAAACCATAAATGATCTTGAGACAACCCATAATCTTCCTTGATTATCAAAAGCCATCTGATATGGTTGTAGTATAGTATCTTTACAATTTTCTAGAACTCTTAAGAAATTTCCCTGTAAATCAAAAACTGCAATTGGAGCTCCTTCAATTCCTGAAGAAACATAAACTTCATTTTTTCCACACAAAACACCACCAATTGCTCCAAAAGGCTTATCTTCGGAAATGCCTGTAATTTTTTTAAGAAATTTTCCTTCACTATTGAAAATCGCTATTTCACCAATATCTGAAAAATTTGCCCAGTTTGCAACCCATATATTTCCAGAGGAATCTACTGAAACTGAAATTGGATTAATTAATCTTCCATCAGCCATCGGATCATAGTCAATCTTATTTTTATAAGTTCCATTTTTATCAAAAACAGTTAATCTTGTTGTTCTTGGCCATCCAAATGGATTACCTGGTCCATGAAAATATCCAGCATCAAAAGTGTAGACATTTTCATCATCATCAACTGCAATTCCAGCAGGAGTTAAAAATTCACCAGGTTTTAAAGGAACTTGAGTTCCTCTTGTACCCATTTTTAAAACGAAATTACCACTTTTATCAAATTTCTTTATAGAAGGATTAAGAGGTGTACCTAAACCTCTATCAACTACATAAATAAAATCCCCTTTAACTTCAACATCAAATGGATAGATAAATTGATTATCTCCTCCACCTTTGCCACCAAACGACATTAATACATTTCCATCTTTATCAAGTTTAAAAATTTTACAATTTTTTGCTTCAACAACCCAAAGGTTACCTTCATTATCAAAGGTTAAACCTTGAGGATTTGGTAGGTCATTACTTTTAATTGATTTAATAAACTTTCCTTCTTTATCGAATATTTCAATTCTTGAATTCAATTGATCTGAAACATATATATTTCCCTCTTTTGAAACTGCTATTCCAGACGGACCATTAAATTTTCCATCGTCGATCCCTTCTTCTCCAATTTGTAACAATATATCACCTGCATTTGAAAATTTCACAACATAGTTATTAAAGAAATCAGCAACATAAATATTACCATTATCATCAATATCTAAATCTGCTGGGTATTGTAATCTTCCCTCTCCATATCCCATTTCACCAATAACCTTAATATGATTTAGATTTCTATCAAGTATATGAATTCTTCCATATGAAGTATCCAGAACATAAAGAAAACCATTTTTGAATTTCATACCCTGCATTGGAAATGAAAGCTCAGATTTAAAATCACTTTCTACAGTATTTGCCCATTCTAAAGTAAAGCTTCCAATATAATCATCTGGCATTATACCAACAACGCCTATTTGGGCAATATTTCTTTCCTGTGCAATAGATTTTTTTAAAGAAATGAAACTGCACATTAAGAAAAGAATAAGTAAAACTGTTAAAAAATTTTTTTGTTGCTTCATAAATACCTCCTTTTTTTAAAAAAATTAAATCTTTTTTATTATTTTATCTACACCTCCTTATAATAAATTAAAAATTAATATACTTTAATAATTATAATTTAAACTTGACATGGTTTCAAATTAAAAATATAATAAATGAGATATTTAAGGGGCAGTAGCTCAGTTGGGAGAGCGTCTCTATGGCATGGAGGAGGTCGCGGGTTCGAGTCCCGTCTGCTCCACCAATTTTTATGGAGGTTTTTTTAATGGATATCTATTTCGATTTCAAAAAAGTGGAAGAAAAATGGAAAAAAATATGGAATAACTTAAATATATACGGAAATTATGACTATAATAAACCTAAATATTATGTTCTTGAAATGTTTCCATATCCTTCAGGTCCACTTCATATGGGACATATGAGAACATACACTTTAGGAGATGTAGTTGCGAGATATAAAAGAATGAAAGGATATAATGTTCTTCATCCAATGGGATGGGATGCACTTGGATTACCAGCAGAAAATGCTGCAATTCAGCATAATATATCTCCTAAAGATTGGACTTACAACAATATCAATACTATGAAAAATCAATTTTTAAAACAGGGGTATTCTTATGATTGGGATAGGGAAATTGCAACATGTGAACCAGAGTATTATAAATTTACTCAGTGGTTTTTTCTTGAATTATTCAAATCTGGACTTGCTTATAAAGATAAGGCACTCGTTAATTTTTGCCCAAAATGTAAAACAGTTCTTGCTAATGAACAGGTAATAGGAGGTAGATGCTGGAGATGTGATTCAATTGTTGAAAAGAAAGAATTATCTCAGTGGTTTTTTAAAATAACTGATTTTGCACAAGAACTATTGGATGATCTTGAACTTCTTCCAGATTGGCCAGAAAAAGTTAAAATTATGCAACAAAACTGGATAGGAAGAAGCGAGGGAGTTGATATAAAATTTTCTGTTTTGGATATTGATTATCAAATAGAAGTTTTTACTACAAGGCCTGATACTATATATGGTGTTACATTTATGGCTCTTGCACCAGAACATCCTTTAACAATTGAACTTGCAAAGAGAAATGGTATTTATGAAGAAGTTAAAAAGTTTATTGATGAATCTCTCAAATTAACTGAAATTGAGAGAGTTTCTGTGGAGATACCGAAAAAAGGACTTTTTTTAAAAAGTTATGCTGTTAATCCATTAACAAACGAAAAACTTCCTATATATGTTGCAAATTATATTGTTTATCAATATGGAAAAGGAGCAATTATGGGAGTTCCAGCACATGATCAAAGAGATTTTGAATTTGCAAAAAAGATGAATATTCCTATTAAAATTGTCATTAAACCCTTTGATAAAGATTTGGATTCAGAAACAATAGAAAAACCATTTGAGGAAGATGGATTAGAAATAAATTCAGATCAATTTTCAAATATTCCATCAATTGAAGCAAAGAAAAAAATCTCAGAATATATAGAAGAAAAAGGCTTAGGCAAAAGAGTGGTAAGATATAGATTAAGAGATTGGTTAATATCAAGACAAAGATATTGGGGTGCACCCATACCGATTATAAATTGTGAAAGATGCGGAATCGTTCCTGTGCCTTACGAAGATTTACCAGTTAAACTTCCTGACTCAAATGAAGTAAATTTTGGAATTGAAGGAAAAAATCCTCTTGAAACGGTTGATTCATGGGTTAACACCAAATGCCCAAAATGTGGTGGACAAGCAAAAAGAGAAACTGAAACTATGGATACTTTTGTTTGTTCTTCTTGGTATTATCTAAGATATACTGCTCCTAATAGTTTAAAAAATCCTTCAGATTTTCCTTTTAATAAGGAATATGTTGATTACTGGATGCCCGTAGATCAATATATTGGTGGAGTTGAACATGCGATCCTTCATTTATTATATTCAAGATTTTTTACAAAATTCTTATATAAAAAGGGTTATATAAAATTTAAAGAACCTTTTAAAAACCTTTTCGCACAGGGAATGATTCTTTATAATGGCAGCGCTATGTCAAAATCAAAGGGAAATGTTGTATCACCAGATATAATTGTTGAAAAATATGGTGTTGATGCAGAGAGATTATTCATTCTTTTCATTGGTCCTCCAGAATCAGATGCTGAATGGACAGATCGAGGAATTGAGGGTATGAGTAGATATGTTAATAGAGTTTACAGATTATTCAATAAATATCTTGAAATATCTAAAAACAATAATTCTATTAAAAGAGAATTAAATGAAAATGATTTAAATTTAAAAATAAAATTACATGAGACTATAAAAAAGGTAACTGAAAATATTGAAAATAATTTTAGATTCAACACCGCAATAGCATCTCTAATGGAATTAACAAATTCCATTCAAGATTATCTTAACCTTGAAGAAAAACCAAATATAGAAATTTTAAATGAAGTTTTTGAAAATTTTACCTTAATATTATCCCCATTCGCACCTTTTTTGTCAGAAGAACTCTGGGAAATGATTGGGAAAAAAGAGAGTGTTCAATTATCAAATTGGCCAGTTTATGATGAAAAATTAATAAAAAGAGATAAAATTGAACTTATTGTGGAAATAAATGGTAAGGTTAGGGGAAGATTTGTAATTGAAAGAGATCTTGATAAGAAAAAGATAGAAGATATAGTTTTAAGCGATGAAAAAATTAAAAAATATATTGAGAATAAACAGATAGAGAAAATTGTTCATATAAAAAACAAGTTATTAAATATCGTGGTTAAATGATGAAAAAAATTATTTTTATATTATTTATATTAATTATATTTACATTTTCATTTAATTATCAAGAAACAAATTTAAACTTTAGTACTGATTCTGTTGAAGTAATTCAAAATGAATTAAGAACTGTTCCCATAATTATTAATAATGTAAAAGATCTTTATGGATTTTCTTTTCATATAGAATTTGAACCAGAATTTATTTCTATTGAAACAGTTGAAGAAGGAGATTTCCTTAAAAAAGATAAAGTTGAAACCTTTTTTCTTTATAAGGTTGATTATGAAAGAAGAGAAATAATTATAGGTGCAACAAGAAAAGGTAAAATAAATGGTATAAGTGGTAGTGGTAATTTAGCATTTATAAAATTCAAATTAAAAACTAATAATAAAACTTTTTTAAATTTTAAAGAAGTTTCATTAAAAGATAGTAATTTAAAAGATATAAGTTTTTCTTCTAAAAATTTAATAATTTTACCAAAGACAACAGATATACCTAAAATTTCTGTAGAACCAAATATTTTAATTTTTCAAACTCTGGATCAAGTTCTAGAATTAAAAATTAAAAATGTTGGTAAAGGTATTTTAAAAGGGATGATATATACAAAAGATGACTGGATAGCAATTAATAAAAATTCATTTGAAGGAGATACAACTATTTATGTTGCAATTAAAAATGCTGTAAATTTTGAAGGATCAATAATGATTGAGAGTAATGGTGGAAATTACGAAGTCAAAGTTAGATTTGAAAAATCTACTTTTAAAAAGATAGTATTACAGATTGGAAATCAAGTTGCATATGTAAATGATGAACCATATTTGCTTCCTTTTCCACCTTTCATAAAGGATAATAGAACAATGGTTCCTTTAAGGTTTATTGCTGAACAAAGAGGTGCTCAAGTATTATGGTACGCTGAGGAAAGTAAAGTTTTAATTATTTATAATGAAATTTTTATAGAACTCTGGGTAGATCAGAATAAAAATTATGTTAGGTTAAATGGTATTTTTTATTCTATAGAAATACCACCATATACTTATAAAGGAAGAACAGTTGTTCCTGTAAGATTTATATCTGAATTTCTTAATGGTCAGGTTGAGTGGAAAGGTGATACAAAATCGGTTATTATAATTTTTAATTCAACTTGAAAAAAACTTTTAAAATGATATGCTTATATTTTGAATTTTGTAGAAGGAGGTAATTTTAATGGCAGTCCCTAAAAAGAAAAAAAGTAAGTCAAAAATTAGAATGAGAAGAAGTAAATTTTATAAACCAGATAGAATTAATTTAGTGGAATGTCCACATTGTCATGAGTTAATTGTTCCTCATAGAGTATGCCCATACTGTGGTTATTATAAGGGTAGAGAAGTAGTTGTTAAAGAAATCGAAGAATGAAAATTATAGTTGATGCAATGGGGGGCGATTATGCTCCCCATGAAATAATTGAAGGTGCTATACTTGCAAAAAATGAATTAAATATAGACATAATTCTTGTCGGAAAAGAAAATATTATTAAAGAATATTTAAAAAATAAAAAAACTGAGTTTGAAATAGTAAATGCTGATGAAGTTGTTACAATGGAAGATAAACCCATTCTTTCATTCAGAAAAAAGAAAAATTCTTCTATTAACATTTCTTTAAATTTACTTAAAGATAAAAAGGGTGATGCTTTTGTTTCTTGTGGCAATACAGGTGCCATTCTTGCCTCTTCATATTTTATTTTAGAAAAAATACCAGGAATAGATAGACCAACACAATCTGCAATTATACCAACTCAGAAAGGTTTAATGGTACTTGTTGATGCTGGTGCAAATATTGAAGCAAAACCAAATAATATTGTTGAGTGGGTATCTATGGCAAAGATTTTTATAAGATTATTTACTGAAAAAGACAAAATAAATATTGGATTATTAAACATTGGTGAAGAAGTAGACAAAGGAACTGAACTAACAAAGGAATCTTACAAACTATTAAAAGAAAAATTTAATGATGAATTTAAAGGAAATATGGAAGGTAAAGATTTTTTGTATGGAGATTTTGACATTTGTGTAACTGATGGATTTACTGGAAATATTGCTCTTAAAACTCTTGAGGGAGAAGCATCACTTTTTTTGAACCTAATAAAAAATATTTTTAAAAAAAATTTAATAACTAAATTGTCATATTTGCTTATAAAAAATGAGTTAATAAAAAATTTAAAAAAATTTGATTATGAAGAATATGGGGGAAGTCCGATACTTGGAGTTAATGGAGTAGTAATTGTAGGACATGGAAGATCAAAAAGAAAATCCGTTAAAAATGCTATAAAAATTGCATCAAGATCGGTTGATATTAATTTAATTGATAACTTAAAAATTGAGAGATATTAAAGAATTTATAGAATTTTTAGAAAAAAATTATCTTATTAAAATTAAAAATAGTGATCTAATACAAAGAGCATTGACACATACATCAAAAGAAATACTAGAACCACCAAATAATTTTGAAAGGCTCGAATTTCTTGGCGATTCTATTATCAATTTTATCGTTTCATATAAGTTATTCAAAGAATTTAAAAATAAAAAAGAAGGATTTTTATCTAAAAATAAATCACTTCTAATAAGTAAAGAATTATTATCTATATTTGCTAAAGAGTTGAAAATAGATCAATTTATAATTTTAGGAAAAGGCGAAGAAATTGATAAGGGAAGAGAAAAAAGTAATATTTTATGTGATGCTTTTGAAGCAGTAATTGCTGCAATTTTTTTAGATTCAGGAATGAGAAATGTAAAAAAATTACTTAATAAATTAATTGATGATTTCCATAATGAGACATTTTTCGATTCGAAAACTCTATTGCAAGAAATCACTCAAGAAAAATTTAAATCTCTTCCAACATATGAACTTATTGAAACAACAGGAGAAGAACATAATAAAATTTTTAAAATAGGAGTTTACATAAATAATAAATTATATGGAATAGGAATTGGAAAGAGTAAAAAAGAGGCAGAAAAAGAGGCTGCAAAAAATAGTATTTTTATGTTGAAAGATGAAATTAAAAAAAATACTTAATATATTATTATTTTTTATTTTCATATTAAATATCTTTTTTATTACATCAAATAAAAAAGTATTAAACTCTGAATCATATAATAATATTGGAAATGGAATATGGGCTCATATAGCAACTTTCCAAAATATCTCAGATGAAGAGATGATTAGTTTAATAAATTTTTTTGTTGAAAGAGATATAAAAAATATTTTCTTTCTTGCAAAATATGTTGATGGAGAATTATTATATAAAAAATACAAAGATACATTAATTAAGATAATAGAAATCTTTAAAAATTATGGAATAAATGTTCATTTTTATATACCCATTTCTTATGATCCACTTTTTTTGAAAAATTATCCACAGGAAGCTAGTTTTCTTTCACCTGATAAAAACAATTTATATCCACATAAAGATCCTGAACTTAAAGTTGTTTCTTTAACTAGCGAGAAATATTTAAATTACATAAAAAATATAGTTAAAGAGTTAATTTACGATTTTGATGCAGATGGTATTCAACTTGATTATATAAGATACCCAAATATTAATTATGGTTATGAAGAGGTAATCAAAAATAGATTTATAGAACTTGGAGGAAATTGGAATAGAATATTAGATATTTTTAGAAAAGGTCAAAATATATTTGAACTTTACGATCAAAATGATAAGGATGTAATATTGCTGGGTAATGTAAGAAGTGAATTTGTTACAAAATTTACAGGCGAAATTAAAGGTTTTGTATCATCTATATCATCAAACATTTTTTTTTCAATCACTTTAATACAAAGTGGTTCTTCATTTTTATCATATAAAGAAGGAGGAATCGATTCTTTTCCTTATGGCTTTTTACATTTTGGTCAAAATTATACTGAACTTTCTAATTTTTGTGATTTTGTTTGTCCACTTGCGTATCATAAAAATTATAATAAAGATATATACTGGGTAAGAGATATAATAAGAAACACAAAAAAAAGAGTTAACTCAAAAATATTATGTGGTATAGGTGTTAATGATACAAATGAAATCATTGAAAAAGGTTTAAAAATATGTGAAGAGGAAGGTGTTAATTTTAATTTATTTAGACTCGGAACTTTTATTCCTGTAAACATAGAATTCAAATCAATAGACATTATGAATTATTCATTAAAAACATATCCATTATTAAAATTTTATGAAAATAAAATAAAAAAAGATGAATTTAATTTAAAGATTGATAAGATAAATTTTTCAAAAACAACTACCATATCTTTTAATACAAATTTTATTTCAGAAAAGAGAAATTTAAATATATATTTAAATGGAGAAAATCCAGTAATTTTATCTAATCCATACTTAAAAACATTTTCAACATTAAAAATGAGAATTAATGAAAATTTCATATATTTTGAAGGAGAAAAAAAAGTAATAGATACTTCAATTTTTATTTACAATGGTAGAACTATGGTTCCAGTAAGATTTATTGGTGAAAATTTTGGTTTTGATGTTACTTGGAAAGAAGGAGAAGTTATATTAAAAAACAACAAAAACGAGATCAAACTCTATATTGGTAGAAATGAAATAGTAATAAATGGAAATAAAATTGAAATAGATTCGAAAGTTATATTAAAGGATGGAAGAACCTTTTTACCAATAAGATATATTAGCGAAGCATTAAATCTTATAGTTAATTGGAATGGAGAAAAACAAGAGGTAACAATTGAGGGCTATATAAATGATGATATTAAAAAAACAATATTAGGTACAAATTCAAATGATGATTATTTAAGAAAATCTATTTTACTTTCATCCAAAAAATTATATTTTATAAATTATTTATCAAAAGAAGAAATTTCAAATTTTGAAAGTCAATTTTTATTAAGAGGAATTAAAATATGGTTACCTTATAATGAAAATAATATTAATTATAAATCTCCTATAATAGAAAATTTTATACTTATTAGTGATAAGAGTTCTTATGTAGTAAAAAATGACAAAAAATATAACATTTTTGATACAACAAAAAATTTTAGTTTAACTAAATTTGTCGATTTTAGATTTAAAGAGAAAAACGAATATTATATATTGATCAATAAACCATTTTTTATGAATCTATTAAATCCTTATATTGAAAAAGATTCTAGTTTTTCTGGTTTTATTTTAATAGAAAATAATTAATTAAAAAAAGTATTAAAAAAAGTAGTGTTAACATCTTATCAATGATCCCATTGGTTTTTATTAGTTTTAAAGAATATTTACTTTTGTAAGGCCAGAGTAATGGAATTGGCGTAAAAGTTAAATAATCTAAAAAAATGTGTGAAAAATATGCTAAAAAAATAAAATTATTTCTAAAGATTAAAAAAATTATCAATGATGAAAGAAATGTGTGCGTAATTGTCCTATGTTCATTAAATTTAAAATCTATATCTGGTAAAAGAGAAAAGGTTGAATATAAAAAAATTATTGGTTCTTTTTTAAGAATAGATAATATTAAAAGAGAAAAAGTATAATGTGTTGATAAAATCATAATAAATATTATAGATTAAGAATATAAAATATAAAAGGTATGATATAATAGAAACTTATGAATATAAGAAACTTTTCTATAATTGCACATATTGATCATGGTAAATCAACTCTATGTGATAGATTCTTAGAAAAATGTAAACTTATAACACCTCTTCTAAAAGAAGGTCAAGCACTTGATCAGATGTCTCTTGAAAGAGAAAGAGGTATCACTATAAAATCACACCCAGTAAGACTCATTTATAATAACAATAACACACAATATATTCTAAATTTAATTGATACACCAGGTCATGTAGATTTTAGTTATGAAGTATCAAGAAGCCTTTCTGCTTGTGAAGGAGCTGTTCTTCTTATTGATGCAACTCAAGGGGTAGAAGCACAAACTTTATCTCATTACTATCTTGCTAAAGAAAACAATTTAAAAATTATTCCAGCAATAAATAAAATTGATATGCCTAATGCAAGAATCGAAGTTGTTAAAGAAGAGATAATCAAATTAACTGGAATAGAAAATATCTCTTTAATCAGTGCAAAAAATGGTTATGGTGTTGATGAACTCCTTGAAAGAATAGTCAAGGAAATACCTCCACCAGAAAATAATATTGAAAAACCACTTAAAGCATTAATATTTGATTCTCATTATGATTCTTATAAAGGGGTAATAGCACATATCAGAATATTTGATGGAAAAGTTGAAAAAGGAACGAAAATAATGTTACATTCAAATAAAAAAACTTTTGAAGTGATTGAGGTTGGAATCTTTGAATTAGATCTTAAAGAGAAAAAAGATTTAATATCAGGTGAAGTTGGCTATATTGCAGCTTTAATAAGAGATCCAAAGGATATAAATGTTGGAGATACAATAATTAATTCAAAAAATCCAGAAACAGATGCCTTAAAAGGTTTTAAAATTTTAAAACAAGTTGTTTTTGCTTCTATTTTTCCAAATGTTCCTGAAGGTTTTGAATCTTTAAGAAAATCATTGGATAAACTATATCTAAATGATCCATCTTTTTATTATGAACCCGAAGATTCGTATTCTTTAGGTCCTGGATTTAGATGTGGTTTTCTTGGTTCATTACATCTTGATATTGTTCAAGAAAGACTTGAAAGAGAATATAATGAAGACATAGTTATAACCTATCCTTCAACAAAATATAAAGTCATATTGAATAATGATGAAGAAATAGAAATAACTAATCCTTCAAAACTACCTGAACCCTCAAAAATAAAAGAAATACAGGAACCAATAGCAAATGTTAAGATAATAACTCCATCAGAATTTATTGGAAATGTTATGAAACTTTTAGAAATAAGAAGAGGAAAATTTATCAATATGCAATATCTTGATCCCCAAAGAGTTGTTTTAGAATATGATGTACCTTTTTCTAAAATCATATACAAATTTTTTGATGATCTAAAATCTATTACTCATGGTTTTGGAACTTATGATTATTCAATAGATAGATGGGAAAAGGGGGACCTTGTTAAGGTAGATATCTTAATTAATGGAAAGCAGGTTGATGCTCTTTCATTCATCACTTATAGTGATGAAGCATACAGAAAATCAAAAGAAATATTATTAAAGTTAAGAAAAAGTATTCCTAAACAATTATATGAGGTTGTATTACAGTCAAAAATTTATGGAAAAATTATTGCAAGAGAAACTATCGCTCCTTTAAGAAAAGATGTTCTTCAAAAATGTTATGGGGGAGATGTTACAAGAAAAAGGAAACTTTTAGAAAAACAAAAGGAAGGGAAAAAGAGAATGAAAATGATTGGAAATGTTGAAATACCTCAAGAAGCGTTTTTATCTATAATCGAGATAGAATGAGAAATATCTCAATCTATATTCATATTCCTTTTTGTTTAAAAAGATGTAAATATTGTGATTTTTATTCAATTGAAATTAACAAAAATGAAGAATATTTTGAAAGTTTTATTAATAGTTTAGAAAAAGAGATAAATTTAAGATTAAATAATATGGATAATTTTAAAGTTAAATCTATATATTTTGGTGGTGGTACTCCATCTATCATTTACGAAAGTTTTTATGAAAGAATATTTAATAAGCTTAATAATTATTTTGATGTGTCTAAAGTAAAAGAAATAACCATAGAAACAAACCCTGAAACTGTTGAAACATCAAAATTTTATAACTTAAAAAAAATCGGTATAAATAGAGTGAGTTTGGGAGTTCAGACTTTTGATGATACTTCTTTATTAAACCTTGGAAGGATACATAATACAAAAAAAATTTATGAATCAATTGATATACTGAAAAAATTTTATGAAAACATTAATATTGATCTTATTTTTGGTATACCTAATGAAAATTCTAAAAATATTGAAAAAAATATATTTAAAGCCATAAATTTAAAACCAAAACATATTTCTATTTATAATCTTGAATATCACAAAGATACAAAATTATTTGATGATTTAAATAATAGAAAGATTTATAAATGGAATGATATAAAAGAAAAAAAGGGATATATTTTATTAAGAAATATTTTAATTCAAAATGGGTTTAATCATTATGAGATCTCGAATTTTTCAGTTGATAGTTTTCAGTCAATACATAACATGAATTATTGGTTGGGAAAAGAATATCTTGGGTTTGGACCAAGTGCTTATTCATTTTTAGAAAACTCATGGTATAAGAATGGTAACCTATTTTTTTATTTAAATTCATTAAAAATAAATAAAGTACCTTTTTTAAAAAGAGAAGTTTTAAGTTTAAACAAACTTGATAAAATTTTATTTATACTTAATTTAAGATTATTATCTGGTGTAAATTTAAAAAAATATAAAAATCTTGATTATTATTTTTATGAAAAACTCAACAATTTCATAAAAGAGGGCCTATTGATTAAAAGTGTTGATAAAATAAAATTAAATCTTGATGGAATACTCGTTAGCAATAGAGTATTTTCAGATTTGTTATAATTATATTGATGAAGAATATACAGGATAAAAAAGAGATAGTGTTATTTTTATTGATTAAAGAATATCTTGATACTGGTTTACCAGTTGGTTCTAAAACTCTTGTTGAGAAATATATGTTAAATCTTTCTTCTGCAACTGTTAGAAATTATATGAGTGAATATGAAAATGAAGGATATCTAATTCATATTCACACTTCTTCTGGTAGAATACCTACTGAAAAGGGAATTAAATTTTATATTGAAAAAATAATTGAAAAGATGAATATAATGCCAAATTTAAAGATAGAAAAGGATATACAGAAAAGTTTTACAACTCTGGGAGAAGATTTTATAGATGAATTCTTAAACAAATTATCAAATTTAACAAGTTCTATCTCTTTTTTCTTTTATTCAATACCAGTCAATGAGAAGATTAATAACATTCATTTAATGAATTGTTCGCCAAATAAGATTTTATTTATTATTGTCACTGATGACAGAATTGAAGAATTTGTTATAAAAACTCAAGAACAAATTTCAGATGAAGAACTTCAAAAAATAAAAATTGATCTTTTAAGATATCTTGAACAAAATGAAGAAGGTTATATAAAAAGATATTCAAAAGTTTACCCCACACTTATTAATGAAATTAAAAAAATTCTTAATGATAGAAAAAAAAGAAGAGAACTTGGAGATATATATATAAAGGGAATTAAAAACATATTATCTTATGAGGATATTAAAAAATCAAAAGATTTAGAAATGTTAATATCATTAATAGAAGATAAAGAAAAAGCAATGTCTCTTGTTGATTTTCTTTCTGAATTTAAAGATCTTTTAATATTAATTGGAAATGAATTTCCAAAACTTACTCTTGAAAGAACAATTTTAATTGATTTACCTTATATAAGAGAAGATAGTGTCGAAGGTGGTCTTGGATTTTTCACCCCAAATAGATTTAATTTTGAATACCTTTTTAAAATATTGAAACAACATGCTCTTGAAATGAAAGAGTTGTTGGAGAAATTTTAGTGCACCAAATTTTTATTCCATATCAAAATTTTAAAAAAACCTATGTAATTGTTGATGGTGAAGATTTTCATCATCTTGTTAATGTCTTAAGAATAAAAACTAATGAAAATTTATTTGTTGTTATTGATAGAGGTTTTAGATTTATAGGAAAAATTTCTTTGATTGAAAAAAATAAATTATATATAGATTTAGTTGAAAAAATAAATGAAAATTATGAACCACCAATCAATTTATATTTAGCACAATCAATACCAAAAGGTAAAAAATTTGAAGATATTATAAAATATGGTACTGAACTTGGTGTAACTGGTTTTTTTCCTCTTATTACAGAGAGAACAATTGTTAAATTGAATTATGAAAAGATTGAAAGATTAAGAAGAATTGCAAAAGAAGAGGCACAAGTTTCAAAAAGAGATAAAATCCCAGAAGTTTATAATCCAATAAAATTTGTTGATTTTTTAAAAGATTCTAAAAAATATGAAAAAAAATATATTTTTTGGGAACTAGAAGAAAAGAATTTCTTGGATAATATTGAAATAAAAAAAGGTGAAAATATTATTATTATAGTTGGAAATGAAGGTGGTTTTAGTTTAGAAGAAATTTTAAAAGCAAAAGATTATGGATTTGTATCTATTTCACTTGGGAAAAGAATATTAAGATCTGAATTGGCACCTTTAGTTATTATATCTTTAGTTCTTTATAAAGGCGGAGATTTTAAAAAATGAACTTCTATGTCTATATAAAAACCTTCGGATGTAAAGTTAATCAATATGACTCAGAAATTATTAGAGAGAATTTAATTATGGACAATAAATTTAAATTTGTAAATAATTATAAAGATGCTGATTTATTTATTGTTAATAGTTGTTTTGTAACTGAAAATGCAGAAAAAGAGGTTTTAAAAGAAGTAAGAAAATTTTCAAAATTAGGTAAGGTTATCATAACAGGATGTTTTAATAAAGAATTGAACATTGAAAATGTTTATATTCTGAATTTAAATAAAGAGTATGAAATTAGAGAATTTATTTACAAAATTTATAATATAAGTTTAAATGAAAAATTTTATAAAGATAAAATAGAGAAGTTTTCCAATAGGACAAGAGCATTTGTAAAAATTGAAGAGGGTTGTAATAAATTTTGCTCCTATTGTATTGTTCCTTATCTAAGAGGTAGAGTAAGATCAAGAAATATTGATGAAATTGTTGATGAAGTTAAAATATTACTTGAAAATGGATATAAAGAGATAGTTCTTACTGGTACTGAACTTGGTTATTTTGGTATTGAAATGGGAAAAAATATTACAGAATTATTAAAGAAATTGATATCTATAAATAAAAATTTTAGAATAAGATTATCTTCTATAGACCCAGAATTTTTTTCAGATGAACTTATCTATTTAATGAAAGAGAGTAGTAAAGTATGTCCTCATATACATTTACCTTTACAAAGTGGAAGTGATAAAATCTTAAAAAAGATGAGAAGAGGATATGATATATCCTATTATATTGATAGAGTAAATTTTTTTAAAAAAAATGTTGCAAATGGAACAATAACAACAGATATTATAATTGGATTTCCTTATGAAGAAGATAATGATTTTGAGAATACAATAAAAATTTTAGAAGAAGTAAAATTTTTAAAATGTCATATTTTCCCATATTCAAGAAGGGAAGGAACACTATCTTCAAAATATAACTTTGCTGTTACTAAGGATATAGTTGATAAAAGATTAAAGATAATTAAAGAAGTTGCTAATAGAATAAGAAAAGAGGTTGTTAAATCTTTTATAAATAAAAAACTTATTTTGCTTACAGAAAATAAAATTAATGGAAAATTATTTGGATTTACTGAAAATTATATTAGAGTTTTTATTGATGGTGAATTTAAAGTTAATAATTTTTATAAAGTATATTTACAAAATGCAGAAAATAATGTAGAATATGGAATAGTTTTAAATGAATTTTGTTATCCCACCATAGAAGGAGGTGAGATTAAGGAATGCCAGCAGTTCATAGAAGAGAAGGCGAAGATTTAGATAGTTTAATTAAGAGATTTAAAAAAGAATGTGAAAGAGAAGGAATTCTTTCAGAAATTAAAAAAAGAGAGTTTTTTGTACCACCTTCTGTTGAAAAAAGAAAAAAGAAAGGAAAGAAAAGATATTAGGAGGTGAGTAGGTTATAGAACCTTCAGAATTTAAAGAGAAAAAATTTTACCCTTTCTTAAACGATGAAGAGGCTTTGTCTATTTCTGGATATTATTTTGATCTATTTTCTGAACTTGAAAGAAATTTTAATGTAAAAATTAAAATAACAAAAGATGGATTACATTTATACTCTTCTAATATTTATTCAAACTCTCTTGATCTTTTTTTACAAGATATTATTGAGATAAAGAGAAATAGAAATATATTACTTTCTAAAGAGGAAATTAAAAAGAGTATCTCTTCAATTGAAAATGATACTTATGGTTTAATAAGAGATCTATTTACAGATATTGTTTTTGTTTCAAACAAAGGAAAGAAAATTAAACCAAAAAGCAAAGGTCAAAGAGAATATATAGATATGATAAGAAAGAAGGATCTTGTATTTTGTATAGGTCCAGCAGGATCAGGTAAAACATATCTTGCTATAGCATCTGCTTTAAATTATCTTACTGAAAAAAGAGTAGAAAGAATAATTCTTACTAAACCAGTTGTTGAAGCAGGCGAAAAACTTGGTTTTTTACCAGGGACCTTTTTAGAAAAAGTTGATCCACATTTCAGGCCTTTATATGATGCTTTATATGATCTGTTTGAAGTTGAAAAAATAAATAGATTCATTGAAAATAATATAATAGAAATAGCACCTCTCGCTTATATGAGAGGGAGAACGCTTAATGATTCTTTTATAATTCTTGATGAAGCACAAAATACCACATATGCTCAAATGAAAATGTTTTTAACAAGAATGGGCTTCAACTCAAAAATTATTGTAACTGGAGACATAACACAGATTGATCTTGATAAACCAAATGAATCAGGGTTAGTTAAATCATTAGAGATACTTGGGAAAACAGAAGAAATTGGAATTGTAAAATTGACAAAAGTTGATATAGTCAGGCATCCATTGGTTCAAAAAATCGTTGAGTTATATGAAAAATTTGAAAATATTAAAAAGAAAAATAAAGATTAATAGAGAACTTTTAACTATAAAATTACCTTTATTTATAGTAATTTTTATTTTTTTATATATATCTTTAATGCCTACTTTCGTATTTATAAGAAAGGGAACAAAATTAAATAAAGACCTTATTTCTCCAAGAACAATTGAAGTAATTGATGAAGAAGCAACAAAAAAAGAAATAGAAAATGCTTTATTAAATGCTCCAATATTTTATGAATATAACCCTGATGTTGATAAAGAAGTTTTAAATAATTTTGAAGAATTAATAAATCACCTAAAAAATTGGAGAGAAGGCAGTAAAGAGGCTCAACAAAAAATTTACGATCAGTTTGGAATTTCTTTTGAAACAGATTTTTTAATCCAAATTAGGGATTTAGGTAGTAATAGATTTAATTTACTAATCAACACTACACAATCAATAATAACTTATTTATTATTTAATGGCTTTAAATCAGAAGATTATAATAAATTAAATGAAAAAATTGATACAAATCTTTTAAAAGATCTATCAAATGGAGAGAAAGAACTATCTTTAAACATAATTAAAAATATAATTAAGCCAAACTTAGTTATAAATACTGATTTAACAGAAAAGAAAAGACAAGAAATTATTAAATCGGTTAAACCAATAACAATAAAAATTGAAAAAAATGAAGTTATTTATAAAAAAGGAACAATAATTGGTGAAGAAGAATTAACTTTATTAAAAAAATATCACCTCATTTTTACACAAAATGATATTTTAAAAATAATATTAATTATTTTAGCATCAATTTTGCTTACCTATTTAATTTTTGTAGTTTTAAATAATAAAAAAGATATTTCAAAAAAGGAGATTTTATATTCAATTATAATTATTTTTATATCTCTTCTGATTGGTAAATTCTTGAAAAATCCATATCTTGTACCAATTTTTTTAATAACAAACCTTCTAATTTTATTTTTTGATTTTTCAATTTCAATTTTATTCCTGAGTTTAATTTTCATTTTTTATTCAGTTTTTTTCTCAAATTTATTTTTATTTATTTTACTTTCATTTTTCATCTCAATAGTTTTTTCTATTAAGGGAAGATTGATAAATAGTTTAAATGATTTTTTAAGAATAGGACCAATTGCTGGTTTTTTCAATTTATTGAATCTATTTTTCTTCTCTTATTTAACTAATTCATTTAGTTTTAACAATATAAATATACTGAATTTAATTTATTCTTTTTTAAATCCAGTTGTTTCAGTATTAATTCTTGTAGCAATTGTTCCTTTAATAGAAAAAATTCTATCTAAAACAACATCTATTGGTTTAGTTGAACTTTTGAATATTAACAATCCTCTATTAAAAGAGTTTATTATTAAAGCACCCGGCAGTTATCAACATTCAATAATTGTTAGTACGCTTTCTCAGGTTGCAGCAGACACTATTGGAGAAGATCCACTTGTTGCTAAAGTTTGCGGATATTATCATGATATTGGAAAACTTGTTAGACCAGAATTTTTTATTGAAAATGATAGTCTTGGTATAAATCCCCATGAATCAATTTCACCTTCCCTTTCAGCACTCATAATAATATCTCATGTTAAAGAAGGGGTTGAACTTGCAAAAAAATATAATTTACCAAATATTATTATTGATGCAATTAAAGAACATCACGGGACAAGTTTAGTATCATATTTTTATACTAAGGCAAAATCGATTGATCCAGAAGTAAAAGAAGAGACATTTAGGTATCCTGGGCCTATTCCTTCTTCTAAAATTTCAGGAATAATTATGCTTGCTGATTCAGTTGAAGCTTCAGTAAGAGGAGAAAGAGTCCAAGAGAAAGATGAATTGATAAAATTTATTGAGGATATTGTTAATTCTAAGATTAATGATGGTCAATTAAATAATTCAGAACTCTCATTTAAAGATATTAATAAAATTAAAGAAGCTTTTATAAAAGTTTTAACTTCTATTTATCATGAGAGGATAAGTTATATTGAAAAAAGTAGAGATATTCGAGAAAAAAAATAAAATTCCATATGATAAATCATTTATTAAAAAAATCATTAAATTGATTTTAGAGAAAGAAAAGATTAATAATTATTACATATCATTAGCCTATTTAACAAAGAATGATTTGAGAGAAATTAATAAAAAATATAGACAAAAAGATAGAACAACAAATGTTTTATCCTTTCTATATGAAAAAAGAGATACTCTTTTTGGAGAAATAATAATTTCAGATTACCATATAATTGTAAAAAAAGAGGATTTTATAGAATTATTAGTACATGGAATTCTTCATCTTCTTGGTTATGATCATATGAATAAAGAAGAAAAAGAAAAAATGATGAAAAAAGAAAAATTTTATTATAATTTTATTAAAAATGAAAAACAGAAGTTTGTTAAGTAGTTTTAAATCAGCTTTTAGAGGAATATTCATAGCATATATATCACAAAGAAACTTCAGAATACAGGTTTCTTTTGCAATTCTTGCTTTATATTTTGGTTTTAAGTTTAATGTTGGAATTATGAATATAATAATTTTAATCTTTACAATATTAATGGTCCTTTCTTTTGAATTGATAAATACATCGATAGAATTTTTAGCAGATAAAATTGAATCAAAACATGATATTTTAATAAAAAATTCAAAAGATATAATTGCTGGTTTAGTTTTGTTAGCTTCTATTGTTTCAATATTAATAGGATTTATTATATTCTTTAAATATATTAAATATTTAACTTATAAATCAATTATCATTTCATTAATAATCATAATTTTACCTACTCTAATCAAATCTAATAATGATATAATAAATAAAAGAGGTGAAAGGTAATTGGAAGATGTCAGTATATTGTTAAATATCATATGGATAATAATTCTTTTAATTTTTTCTTTTATCTTTTCTGCAGCTGAAACTTCTTTTACCAGTTCTTCAGAAATAAAATTAAAAAATATCTCAAATGACAAAGAAAAAAAGGCAGAAAAACTCTTAAAAATAAAAGAAAAACCAGAAAGTTTTATTAGTACAATTATTATTGCAAATAATTTCGTAAATATCTTAGCAGCATCAATTGCTACTATCATTTCATTACAGATTTTTAAAAAAGGTGCTTATATTTATTCATCTTTAATAATGACTTTAATTATTGTTATTTTTGCAGAGTTACTACCTAAAACACTTTCTTCTTATGATCCTGAAAAATATTCACTAAAACTTTTTCCCATTTATAATTTCTTCTCAAAAATATTAAAACCAATTTCAGATTTTTCTAATTATTTAATTTTAGGAATAATAAAATTATTTGGTAAAAGCTTGAAAAAAGATACTAAAATCGAGGAAGAGGAGTTTAAGACTTTTTTATCAATGAGCAGTGAAAGCGGAACAATCGAAGAAGAAGAAAAAGAACTTATCGAAAGTATCATTGAATTTCAAGATAAACAGGTTTATGAAGTTATGATCCCAAGAGTTGATGTTGTATTATTATCAACAGAAACCCCTCTAGAAAAAATAATAGAAACTATTGTTTCAACAGGACATTCAAGAATACCAATTTATGAAGAAAATATTGATAATATAATAGGTATATTGCATGTTAAAGATCTTGTAAAATTAACTTGCTTAAAGGATTTTGAAATTAAAGAGTATCTACATGAACCACTTTTTATACCTGATACAAAAAGAATTGGAGAACTTTTTAAGGAGATGAGAAAGAAAAAAACTCATATGGCAATTGTTCTAGATGAGTTTGGAGGTTTTGAAGGAATAGTAACTATGGAAGATCTTCTCGAAGAAATAGTTGGTGAAATTCAAGATGAATATGATCTTGAAGAGATACCATATCGAAAAATTAATGAAAATGAGTATCTAATTGATGCTAAGGTTACAATAGACGATGTTATGAAAATATTAAATTTAGAACTTCCTAATGATGATTATGATACTTTTGGGGGTTTTTTTCTTGATCTTTTAGGTCATATTCCATATAAAGGCGAAAAAGTGTCTTATAATAATATTACTTTAACTGCAGTAGAAGTTAAAGGAAATAGAATCATTAAGATTAAGGTTGAAGTGAATAAAGAAAATGAAAAAAAGTAAAATTGAAGAATTGATTTCTCTGGCAAAAAAAGCAAGTATTAATGCATATGCTCCATATTCAGGTTTTAATGTTGGAGCAGCGCTACTAACTAAAAGTGGCAAAATTTTTACTGGATCAAATATCGAAAATGCAAGTTATGGAGCTACTGTTTGTGCGGAAAGGGTTGCTATTTTTAAGGCAGTTTCAGAAAATGAAAAGGAATTTGAAGGTATTGCTATATATACAGATTCTGATAAATTATCTTTTCCTTGTGGAATTTGTAGACAGGTTATGAGTGAATTTTCGAAAGATTTAATTATAATTTTATCAAACGAAAAAGATAGAAAGATTTATACTTTAAAAGAAATTTTACCTTACCCATTCACAAAAGAGGACTTATAATTTAGGAGGTTTTCTATGCGAAGAGGCTTTATTGGCGGAAATTGGAAGATGAATAAACTTCTTAAGGATGCCAAAGAAACAGTTGAAAATTTAAACAAAAATCTTACATTATCAAGGGGGATTGACATTGTAATTTTTCCACCTTATACATTAATTTATTTTTTAAAAGATTTGATTAATTTACCAAACATGTTTTTAGGAGCACAAAACATGCACTGGGAAGAAAATGGTGCATTTACTGGGGAAATTTCTCCTTTAATGTTAAAAGATTTAGGAGTAGAATATGTTATTATAGGACATTCAGAGAGGAGGAAATTATTTTATGAAACAGATGAAATAATCAATAAAAAACTTATTTCTGCTCTAAAACATGGTTTAAAGCCACTATTATGTTTAGGTGAATCATTTGAGGAAAGAAAAAAGGGTTTAGAAAAAGAAGTTATTGAAAATCAATTTAAACAAGATTTTAAAAAAGTCCCTATGAATTTTCTTGAAAATATAATTATTGCTTATGAACCGGTTTGGGCAATAGGAACTGGATTAAACGCTACTCCAAAAGAAGCAGAAGATATGCATAAATTCATTAGAGGTTTGATTGAAAAATATGCAAATATAGATTTTGTTGAAAAAATTAGAATAATTTATGGTGGTAGTGTAAGAGTCGAAAATGTAGAGGAACTTTCTTTGAAAGAGAATATTGATGGTTTTCTTGTTGGTGGTGCATCTTTAAGATCAGATTCATTTTCGAGAATTATCGAGATATTCAACGAAGTAAAAGGTTTCTAAAATGAATAAAAAAGATTTAGCAAGATTAATTGATCATACATTACTAAAATCAGATGCAAATATTGATGATATAAAAAGACTTTGCGAAGAGGCAATTAAATATCATTTTTTTTCAGTTTGTATAAATCCATGTTATGTAAAAATTGTTAAAGATTTTCTTCAAAAAAAAGATGTAAAAATTTGTACAGTTATTTCATTTCCATTAGGTGCATCGACAATTAAAAATAAAATGAATGAAACTGAAGAGGCTATTAAAAATGGTGCAGATGAAATAGATATGGTTATGAATATTGGTATGTTTAAGTCAAATAAATATGATTATGTATATGACGAAATTTCTTCAATAAAGAAAATAGTTAAAAATAGAATTTTAAAAGTTATAATTGAAACTTCAGTTTTAAATCAAGATGAAAAAATCAAGGCTTCTATGCTTGTAAAAAAATCTGGAGCAGATTTTGTAAAAACTTCTACAGGTTTTTCTCAAGGAGGAGCTACAAAAGAAGATATTTTACTAATAAGAAAAACCATAGGAAATAATTTTGGTATAAAAGCATCAGGTGGTATTAAAACTTATAAGCAAGCAATTGAACTTATAGAAGCAGGTGCAACAAGAATAGGATCCTCTTCTTCAGTTAAAATAATGGAAGAATAAATGGAAATAATCAAATTAAAGGGCTATATATTGAAAAAAATCCCTATAAAAGAGGATGATCTACTTGTTTTTCTTTATACTGATGCTATTGGCAAAGTTGTTGTTAAAGCAAAAGGAGCAACAAAAATTAACAATAAATGGTCAAGAATAATTGAAACTTTGAATTTAATAGATACAAATATTTATAAAAAGAGAGATTACTATTATCTTACAGAATCAAAAGTTTTAGATTCATTTTTTCCAATCAAAAGAGATTTTAATAAATCAATTTTCGCTTTTCAAATTATAAATTTAATTGATAAATCTCAGATAGATAATAACCCAAATACAAATATTTTTAATTTAATCACAGATACTTTAAATTTTATGAAAGATAACGATAATCTAGATATTACTCTTTTAAGTTTCATTCTTAATCTATTAAAATTTGAAGGTATTCTCTTTTCTTTAGATAAATGTGAGATTTGCGGGAAAGAATTATCAGATGACATATTCTTTGATTCAAAATATGGAGCATTTTTATGTAATAAAGATAAAAATGAAACTTCAATTTTTGTAAAGAAAGATAATCTTAAAAACTTAGAAAATTTCTTTGAAAAAAAGGATGATGAATTTCAACTTAATAAGGAAGAAATATTAAATATCTATAAAATTTTAAATATCATTCTTCTTAAAAATTTTTCTTTCACTTTGCCAGATGATATTTTTATTTCATATATCTATAATTGATTATAGGAGGACGATTTGATACCAATATCTGATATAAATCCAAGAAGAAAATTTCCTTATATAACTATAACTTTAATAGTTATTAATACAATTATTTTTATTTATCAAAGTCTACTTAAAAATCCAAATCTATTTATCTATAAATATGCCTTGATTCCAAAAAATTTATTTAAAATTGGAGGATTTGAGTATTTAAAATTAATAACTTCCACATTTTTACATGGAAATCTTCTTCATATAATTGGTAATATGCTGTATTTATGGGTTTTTGGAGACAATGTTGAAAATAGACTTGGATCCTTTAAATTTATCATATTTTATATTTTGACAGGAGTTATTGCAGGAATGACTCATGTCTTAATTTATGCAAGTTCTGATATTCCAACAATTGGAGCTTCTGGAGCAATAGCAGGGGTATTAGGCGCTTATTTTTATTTATATCCAAATGCTAAAGTTCTTGCTTTTGTGCCAATTTTTTATTTTTTTACGATCGTTCCTGTGCCAGCGTATATCTTTTTAGGTTTATGGTTTATTCTTCAACTCATACCCGGATTTGTTTATTTTGGTAAAGCAGGTTCTGGAGTTGCTTTTTGGGCACATATTGGTGGATTTTTGGGAGGGATAATTTTAATAATATTGTTTGGCGGAAGAAAAAAAGAAAATTATTATAACATCTTTGAATAATGAAAAAGACAAAAATAGTTGCTACTTTAGGTCCATCAACTGATAAGAAAGAAAAAATAAAAAAATTAATAAAAGAAGGCGTAGATATATTTAGATTAAATCTATCTCATGGAGATCATTCTTATCATAGAAATTTAATTAATTTAATTAGAGAAGTTGATAAAAATATACCAATACTAATGGATTTAAGTGGACCTAAATTGAGGATAGGCAAATTTGAAAATAATGAAATTTTTTTAAAAAAAGATGATCAATTTATCTTAACAACAAAAAAAATAATAGGAAATAAGAATATTGTTTCTATTTCTTATAAAGATTTGAATAAAAAAATAAATAAAGATGATTTTATTCTTTTAGATGATGGCAAAATCAAACTTAAAGTTGTAGATATAAATGATAAATCGATAATTACAAGAGTTATTTTAGGTGGAGCGCTTAGTAATAATAAGGGAGTAAATATAATAGGTAAGAAATTATCAATTCCTTCAATAACTGATAAAGATATCGATGATATCAAATTTGGAATTGAAGAAAAAGTAGATTTTATTGCACTTTCATTTGTTAAAACTCAAGATGACATCCTTGAATTAAAAGAAATATTAAAAAAGAAAAACTACAATATACCAGTTGTAGCAAAAATTGAAAAAAGAGAGGCGATAAAAAATTTAAATCAAATTATTGATATTTCAGATGGAATTATGGTTGCAAGAGGCGATCTTGGTATTGAAATGCCACTTGAAGAAGTCAGTATTTTACAGAAAAAAATTATAAAAGAGTGTTTATTAAAAGGAAAATTTTCAATTTTAGCAACACAGATACTTGATTCAATGGTTGAAAGACCGTCTCCAACAAGAGCAGAAGTTTCTGATATAACAAATGCAATTTTTGATGGTGCAGATGCTTTAATGCTATCTTCAGAAACTGCTACTGGCAAATATCCAGATATTGTTGTAAAAACAATGAAGAAAATTTCTGAAAGAGTTGAAAAAGAAATTCCATATGAAGACATGATAATGTCTATGGAAAAAAATATAAAAAATGATATTGTTTTATCCATCTGTTATTCTGCTGTACTATTATCAATCAAAATTAAAGCAAAAATAATTGCTGTTACAACAGAAACAGGTAGAACAGCAATAAATGTTTCAAGATTCAGACCAAAAGTGCCAATTCTTGCTCTTACTCCAAATGATGAAGTAGTTAAAATTTTAAAACCTTATTGGGGAATAATAGCAGAGAAAACAAATAGATTTTATACACAAGATGATATAATTAATTCAATTAATAAGAAAGTTAGAGAGTTAAACTTTATAAAAGATGGTGATATTTTTATATCACTTTCTGGTTTAATTCCTGGTATACCAGGAGGTACTAATATAATTAAGGTAAATAGGATTTAAAATGGAAAACAGAATATTGAGAAAAAGAAAGGAAATCGAAAATCTAATATTAATATTAATATTTTTACTTTTTTTATATACTCTTTTGGTTCCCTCAATAAAACTTATTAGAGTTTATATGGATCTTAAAAAACTTAAAAATGATATCCAAACTTTAAATGGTAAAATTGATAAATTAGAAAAAGATATTGAATTTTATAGTTCAGATGAAGGTTTGGAAAGGTGGATTAAAGAAAATTTTAAATTAATAAATGATAATGAAAAAATATATATTTTTCCTGAAAACTAATTTGACTCACATATGAAAAGTTAATATAATAAACAGAAATGAAAAAGTTATTTTTAGTAGATGGAAGTTCTCTTATATATAGAACATATTTTGCTTTACCACCTCTTTCTAATTCAAAAGGAGAACCAACTGGAGCAACTTATGGATTTGTAAGAATCATATTAAATCTACTTGAAGAAAATGAAATTGAATATATTGGTGTAACTTTTGACAAAGGTCTTGCTCAATATAGAATTGATAAATTACCTTCATATAAAGAAAATAGACCAAAAGCACCTGATGAATTATCAATCCAGAAAGAGAGAGTAAAAGAGATTTTAAGTTATCTTGGAATAAAGGTTCTTGAATATCCAGGGTTTGAAGGTGACGATATTATTGGAACTCTAACAAAAATTGCAACTGAAAAAAACTTCTTTACAATTGTGGTAACAGCAGATAGAGATTTATTACAATTACTTTCAGATAAATGTGAAGTACTTTTAACAAAAAAAGGTATCACTGATCTTGTTAAGTATTCAAAAGATAAATTTATTAAAGAATATAAAATTGAACCTTCAAGACTGCCTGAGATAAAAGCGCTTATCGGAGACCCCTCTGATAATATTCCAAATGTACCGGGAATTGGTGAAAAAACAGGAATAAAATTATTACAAGATCATAGTTCAATAGAAGATTTATTTGAAAATTTACCAGAAGGTAAATTGGGTGATACTATCAAAGAATATAAAAAACAGATATTAATATCAAAAGAAGTTGCAAAAATAAAAGATGACATTATTTTAAATATTGAAATTGATGATTTAAAAAGAGAAGATATAGATACTCAGAAAATTATCAATATTTTTTCAGAACTTGAATTTAGATCTTTGATAGATAAATTTAAAATTAAAGAGCAGGATATAAAAATTGATATTATTGAAAAAAATGACCTTTTTAAAAGCGATGAAATATCTTTTATTGGTAAAAATAACAAAATAATATTTTTCAATGGTATTGGATTTTATATTGGTGATAAAAATTTGCTACTAAGTATTGCTCAAAAAAATTTATATACTCACTCATTTAAAAATTTATTAAATTCAATTTATCCATTACCTGAAATCAAAAATATTTTTGATACAGAATTGGCAGCGTATCTATTAAATTCAAGTAGAAAAAATTATGATTTAGCAACTATTTTTCCTTTATATCTTGGAAGAAGCATTGACTTGGAAAATGAATATCTTGTAACTAAAAATCTTTTAGAACTTGGTAAAGTTTTAAAGGATCATATTTTATCTCAAGAACTTTCAGAACTTCTTTATGAAGTTGAACTTCCTCTTTCATATGTTTTAAATGAAATGGAAATATCGGGGGTGAAGGTTGATAGAAAAAAATTAATTTCTATAAGAGATGAACTAAAAAATAAAATAGAGGATTTAAAAAAGGAAATTTCAGATTATGCTGGATTTCAAATTAATCCACAATCACCAAAACAGGTTAGTTTTTTACTTTATGAAAAACTTGGATTGAATAAGTTAAAGAAAATTAAAACAGGATATTCAACTGATCAAGATACTCTTATAGAGCTTTCTGATTTACATCCAGTTGTTTCAAAAATTATGGAATTTAGAGAGTTAAATAAATTACTAACAACATATTTCAATGTACTTCCAGAACTTGTTGATAATAATGATAGATTACATACAAAATTTATACAAACAGGAGCATCTACGGGTAGAATTATTTCTAAAGAGCCAAATCTTCAAAATATTCCCATTAGAACAGAATTGGGTAAAAAAGTTAGAGACTCTTTTATAGCTGATGAAGGCTATACTTTGGCTTCTTTTGATTATTCACAGATTGAATTGAGGGTGCTTGCGCATTTCTCAAAAGATCCATATTTAATTGAATCATTTGACAAAAATGTAGATATTCATAAAGAAACTGCAGCTAAATTATTTTCTATACCAATTGAAAGTGTAACTGAAGAACAGAGAAGAAAAGCAAAAACAATTAATTATGCAATTTTGTATGGAATGAGTTCACATGGTTTATCATCAGAACTTAAAATTTCTGAAGAAGAAGCAAATTTATATATAGATATTTATTTTAATAAATTTAGAAATGTAAAAAAATTTATAGATGAGATTATAGAGCAGGCTAAAAAAAGAGGATATGTTGAAACGATTCTAGGTAGAAGAAGGTATGTGCCTGAACTTACCTCAAAAAATAAAAATATCCAGAAATTTGGCGAAAGAATTACAATAAACTCTCCAATACAGGGATCTGGAGCCGATATTATTAAAGTAAGTATGATAAATATTTATAGAAAACTTAAGGGTAAAAAATCAAGAATAGTTTTACAAATACATGATGAACTTCTTGTTGAAATATTTGAAGATGAGAAAGACGAAGTTGTCGAAATGATTAAAAGTGAAATGGAAAATAGTATTAAACTTGATGTACCAGTAAAGGTTGAAATAGGAATTGGTAAAACCTGGCTCGAGTGTAAAAAATGAAAATTATTGGACTTACTGGAAACATAGCTTCAGGTAAATCAAAAATAAGTGATTATCTAAAAACTAAAGGCTTTAAAATTATTGATGCTGATTTAATTGGAAGAATAATTCTTGAAGATAATATTATAAAAAACAAATTAATTAGGATTTTTGGTTTAGAAATTTTAAATAATGATGGAACCATAAATAGAAAAAAATTAGGAACAATAGTTTTTTCTTCAAAAAAAAATCTTGAAAAATTAAACAGGATAACTTTACCTATCTTATCAAAAAAAATCAAAAAAAAGATAAATGAATATAAAAGAAAAAAAACCAGAATAGTAGTACTTGATGCTGCAATACTCATTGAAGCAAAATGGAATAAGATTGTTGATGAAGTTTGGGTTGTTTATACAGAGCCAGAAATTCAGTTGGATAGATTAATGAAGAGAGAAAACTATACGATAGATGAGGCAAAAAACAGAATATTCGCACAAATGGATATAAATAAAAAGCTAAAATATGCTGATGTTATAATAAATAATTCTTATGATTGGGAAAGAACAAAAAAGCAAATTGATGAAGAAATTGAAAGATTTAAACATTATGAGACTAAGTTTTTCGAAAATTAAAACATATTTAGAGTGCCCTTTAAAATATTACTTTATTTACATTTTAAATATAAAACCCAAACCTAAAAGTTATCTATCTTTTGGAAAGACAATTCATCTAACTCTTTCAGAATTTCATAAATTACCACCATATCCTTCATTCGATGATTTAAAAAGTATATATCAAGAAAAATGGATTAGTGAGGGTTTTCCAGATAAAGAACAGGAAGAGAATGAATTTAAAAAGGGACTATTACTTTTAAAAAAATATTATGCGAAAAATATTTTTAATTATAATAGGGCTTTTATGGTTGAGACAGAAGTTAACTTTAAAATAAAGGATATATTAATTACTGGTTTTATTGATAGAATTGATAAATATAACAATGAATATGAAATTATTGAATATAAAACCGGAAAAAATTCTATTGATTATAATTCAATAGGTTTAGTTGATGAAAGTAATCTTTTGCAAATGTCAATATATTACCTTGCTTTTAAATATCAGTTTAAAAAAAATCCAAAAAATATGCTAATTTACTATCTTTCTCTTGATAAAGACGAAAAAGTATCCATTGGTTTTAATAATAAAATTTTGAAAGAGACTATTAAAATAATATTATATGTTTATAAAAACATTTTAGATAATAATTTTTATAAAAAAGAAAATGAATTTTGTAGATATTGTGATTTTATCAAGGAGTGTAAAGAATGGAAAAGATAAGAGTTAGATTTGCACCTTCACCAACAGGTCTTTTACATATTGGTGGTGTGAGAACAGCATTTATAAATTACCTATTGGCTCGAAAAGAAAGTGGTGTTTTTATATTAAGAATTGAGGATACTGATAAAATAAGGTCAACTGAAGAGTCAAAAAATGCAATAATTTCAGGTTTAAAATGGTTAAATATTAACTGGGATGAAGGTCCTTATTTTCAAAGTGAAAGATCTGAATTATATTTAAACTATTTAAATTATTTAATTGAAAATGAGAATGTTTATCCATGTTTTTGTAAAAAAGAAGAATTGGATAAAGAAAAAGAGACGGCTATAAAAAGTGGAAAACCATACAAATATTCTGGAAAATGTAAATATTTATCAATTAGAGAAAAGATGGATAAAATTTCGAAAGGAGAAGAATTTGTATATAGGTTTAATGTTAAACCAGGAATCATAAAATTTAATGATTTAATAAAAGGGGAAATTGTTTTTGATAATAATATTCTTGATGATTTTATAATATTGAGGAATGATAAAACTCCTGTCTATAATTTTTCATGTGTTGTTGATGATGTTGATATGAAAATAACTCATGTTATTAGAGGAGAAGATCATTTATCAAATACTCATAAACAGATTCTTATATATAGAGCATTAAACAAAGATATTCCATTTTTTGGGCATCTTCCATTAATGTTAGGTAAGGATAGAGAAAAATTATCTAAAAGACATGGTTCTGTATCTATTGAGGAATTTAAAAAGGAAGGTTTTTTACCCGAAGCAATTTTAAATTATCTATTTTTGATTGGATTTTCATTAAAAGATAATAAAGAAATTTTTAAGATGGAAGAAATGATTAAAGAATTTGATATATCAAAAATATCAAAAAGTTCACCTGTTTTTGATCACGATAAATTGAAATGGTTAAATGGTCACTATATAAGAAATTTATCAGATGAGGAATTTTTTAGTAGATCATTAGATTTTGTTCCTAATGAACTAATGAGCTTTGATAAGGATAAATTATTTAAAATTTTAAATGAAATTAAACCCAATTTAAAAATTTTAAATGATATAGGAAATTTAACATTATATTTTTATAAAAAACCTGAATATGATAAACAAGATTTAGAAATTATTAAAAATAATTATAAATTTATGGAATTTATCAAAGATTTTAATAATATTATAGATAAAATTAAACCATTCAAGAGTTCTACTATCGAAGATTTTATAAATAATATTCTAAAAGAAAAAAGCATCATTTTAAAAGACATAGCACAACCCTTAAGATATTTATTAACAGGTAAATATATATCTCCAGGCATTTTTATATTAATTGAATTGTTAGGAAAAGAGGAAGTTAAAGAAAGAATAAGAATTTTATTATGATAAAATTAAATTAGAGGCAATGATGATTTGTGATATATGTAAGAAAAGAGAAGCTGATATTTATATAACAGAATTTATTAACTCGGAAAAGAAAACTTTACATATTTGCGATATTTGTGCTTCAAAATTAGGCATTAAAGGTATATTAAAAGAATTGAACATACCCTTTGATGAAAATATTTTAAAGAAGCTTCTTGAATTAATGCCTGGAATTGTTGAAGAAGAAAAAAAGGAAAAAGTTTGTTCAACTTGCAATACAAAATTTGTTGATTTTGAAAAAAGTGGATTTTTTGGTTGTCCAGATTGTTATAAAACTTTTAAGGATGAACTAAGGCCAATTCTTTTAAATTTACATGGTAATGTTAAACATATCGGAAAGAAAAAGGGAGAAAAATTTACGCTTGATACTACATTCGAAAATGAAATAAAGAGATTAAGAAGAGAACTTGAGTATGCAATAGAAGAAGAAAGATATGAAGATGCAGCGAAAATTAGAGATAAGATAAATGAATTAATTAAAAATGATAAAATCAATAATTAAAAATTTACCAAAATGGGTAAATAGTTATGGAATTGAGGGTGATGTTGTCATTAGTAGTAGGATAAGAATTGCAAGAAATATCGATAATTTTAAATTCCCAACTAAAGCTTCAATAGATGAAAAGAAATCAATTATTGATAAAATTACCGATACCTTCAAAAATTTTAATTTCATTTCAAATTTTAATTTAACAGGTTATAACCTCCTTGATCTAAGTGACTTAGAAAGAAACTCTCTTGTTGAAATGCATATATTATCACCTCATTTTATTATCGATCCCTACAATAAATATTTCTTTATCAACGAAGATGGAAATATGTCAATTATGATAAACGAAGAAGATCATTTAAGAATACAATATTTAAAAGAAGGTTTTAATATAAACGATGCTATTATTTTTATTTATAAGTTTACAGATGAATTAGAAAAATATCTTGATTTTTCATATCAGAAAGATTTTGGTTATATAACAAGTTGTCCTACAAATCTTGGCACTGGATTGAGAATTTCTTTACTATGTCACCTACCATTTTTAAGTTATAGTGGAAAAATAAGAGAACTAATTTCTAATAGTTTAAAATTATCTATAACATTCAGAGGTTCTTTTGGTGAAGGAACTAATCCTGTTTCTTCACTATATCAAATTTCTAATTCTACAACTCTTGGAAAAAGTGAAGAAAATATTTTAAATATGATTTTAAAATTTGGAAAGGAGATTATTAGAATAGAAAGGAAAGAAAGAGAAAACATAATGGATAAATATAGATCAGAAATTTTAGATAAAATTGGAAGGTCAGTAGGGATTATAAAGTATTCAAAAAAAATTGATTTTGATGAAGCAAATGAAATTTTATCTTGGATAAGGATTGGAGCATTAGAAAAAGTATTAAATATACCCATTAATGTAATAAATCAACTTATCTTTAAAATAAGACCAAATCTTATGAAAATAGAATTCAATACAATAAATGATGAAGAGATAGATGCATTAAGAAGTAACTATCTCCAAACAGCACTTGGTGGTTTAATATGAACAAAAAGGAAGTTAAATATAGATGTAAAGAGTGTGGATATGAATCTTTAATTAAATTGGGAAAATGCCCAAATTGTGGTACTTGGGATTCCTTTGAAGAGATTGGTGAAAAAAGAGAATCTTTTAACAATATTAATTTAAAATTAAAAGATATTAAAACAGAAGAATATACAAGAATTAATACGGGTTTTTCAGAATTAGATGAGATTTTGGGCGGAGGATTGATGAAGGGTTCATTATCTTTGATTTCAGGTGAACCAGGAATTGGAAAAACGACTTTACTGTTTCAAATTGCTTTAAATATATCTAAGAAAAAAAAGGTTCTATATGTTTCAGGAGAAGAATCTACATTGCAGATTTCTTCAAGGGTTAAAAGATTAGTTAATGATATACCTGAGAATCTTTTTTTTATGTATGAAAATGAAATACAAAACATTTTAAATGTCATAGAAAATATCAAACCTGATGTTTTTATTATTGATTCAATTCAGGTTATGAAAACTGAGAATATAGACTCTTCATCAGGTAGTCCATCTCAAGTCAGATTCATAATGGATATAATAACTAATTTAATTAAAGAAAATAACATAACTGGTTTGATTGTTGGACATATAACAAAAGAAGGAGATATAGCGGGTCCAAAAATGCTCGAGCATATTGTTGATACAGTTTTATATCTTGAGGGAGAGAGATATCAATTATATAGAATATTAAGATGTAAAAAAAATAGATTTGGTTCAACGCAGGATCTTGCTATTTTTACAATGGAAGAGGAGGGCTTGAAGGAAATAAAAAATCCTTCTACACTTTTTTTAACAAAAAGAGACAAAGAAATACCTGGAAATATAGTTGTACCCGTAATAGAATCAGGTCAAAAACCTTTACTTGTAGAAGTGCAAACATTAGTAATTCCAACTTATTATCCTCAACCAAAAAGAGTTAGTGTTGGTATAGATTTTACTCGAGTTTCTATTATGATTGCTATACTTGAAAAACACTTAAATACTCAATTATTTAAATATGATATTTTTGTAAATGTTACAGGAGGCATAAAAATAGAAGAAAGAGCATCAGATCTACCTTTAATAATTTCAATTTATTCTTCTATAAATAATATTCCAGTTTCAAATTATATTTCATTTGGTGAAGTTGGTCTTGGTGGGGAGATAAGATCAGTTTCACTTATGAAAAAGAGAATAAATGAATCTATAAAACTTGGTTTCAAAAAATTTATAGTTCCAAATTTATTAAAAAATGAGTTAAAATTAAATAAGGAGGTTGAGTTTGTTTTTTTAAATAACATCAGTGAATTAAAAAAAGTATTTTTAAAAAAAGGAGTTTAATATGAAAAAACTTTGGACTTTTTTTAGGATTTTTTTCTCCTTTTTAGGCGGTTTTATAGGAATATTTGTAGCATTTAAATTTTTAAAATTCTTGATTAATCTTACAAATTTACCTTATATTATTATTTATGTTTTTTTCTTTTTACTTTTCTTTTTTATCTTTTACCTTATTTATCCTAAATTCTTTAAATTTTTGAGTTTTATAAGTGTAGAAATAAATAAATTTTTGTCGGCTTTTACTCTTCCAGAACTTTTTCTTGGTTTATTTTCAATTTTAATATCCCTTGTTATTTCTTTTCTTTTATATTCTTTAATTTCGAAAATTCCTGTAATAGGAATTTATTTAGGTATTTTCGTTGCTTTATTCGTATTTGGTATTGTTATTTGGGCTATCTTAAGTAGAAAAAATGAAATTCTTGAATCTATAAAAAATATTGGAAGGGGTAGTGAGGAAAGATCTTTAAAAGAAAAAGAAAAAAAGTTATTTAATAAATACCTCTTAGATACTTCAGCAATAATTGATGGTAGAATTTTGGAATTAATTGATTTAAATTATATAGATGGAAAAATATACATACCAACTTTTATACTTGAAGAACTCCAACTTGTTGCTGATTCAGAAGATTCTTCTAAGAGAATCAGGGGCAGAAGAGGTCTTGAAATTTTAGATAGATTAAAAGATGAATATCCTGAAAGAGTGAAAATTATCGAAGAAAGGGGTGAACTTCTTCCAATAGATACCAAATTAATTGAATTATCAAAAAAAATGAGGGCTAAAGTAATCACAACTGATTATAATTTATCTCAAGTAGCTAAAACAAGGGGAGTTCCTGTTTTAAATATAAATGAACTATCACATGCTCTAAGAAAAATCGTTTTTCCTGGAGAAAAAATTGAGATAAAAATTATCAAAGAGGGTAAAGAGAGGAATCAAGGAATTGGGTATTTAGATGATGGAACAATGGTAGTTGTTGAAGAAGGTAGATTTCATATAGGCAAAAAAGTTATAGTTGAAGTGACATCTTTTTTACAAGGACCAACCGGAAGTATGATTTTTGGAGATTTTATTAAAAATGGTGGGGACAATAATAGTTGGAGGAGGTAGAAGCAATAGATTTGGAGAAGATAAAATATCATATATAATAAATGATAAGCCTTTAATTTATTATACAGTAATACCATTTATAAAATCTGATTTAGTAGATGAAATAGTAATCGTTCTGTCAGAGGAAAATTATGAAAAAAATAAAAATTTTTTTAAAAATATAAAAAAAATTAAAGATATAGTAATCGGAGGAAATGAAAGAAAACATTCTGTGATTAATGGTTTAGAGAGATTTTTAAATTCAGAAATTGATAAAGTATTGATACATGATGGAGCAAGACCTATTATTAAAACGGAGTTTATAAACAAAATCATAAATAAAATAAACAATGTTAATTGTATTATACCTGTAATTAATGCTTCTGAGACAGTTAAGTTTGTTAAAGATAAAAAAATTAAAACTTTGAATAGAGATTTTTTATATATAACGCAAACACCTCAAGGTTTTCCTTTTCCAAAAATTTATTATTTATATAAAAAATATGAGAATAAAAAATTATTCGATGATTCAATGGTTTTTGAATTTGAGGGTGAAAAAATTGAATTAATAGAAGGTGATCCATCTAATATCAAAGTTACTTATAATAACGATATAATAAAAGTTATTAATTATATCAAAGAAAATGAAGATAGGTATAGGGTTTGATTTTCATATAATTAAGAAAAATATTCCATTATTTCTTGGAGGAATAGAAATAACTAAAAAATATGGTCTTTTTAGCAACACAGATGGAGATATTTTAATTCATTCTATCATTGATGCGATTTTAGGAGCAATTGGAGAAAAAGATATAGGCGAAATTTTTGGTGAAGATTGGAAAGGTAAAAAAAGTAGTGAGTTATTGTTGAAAACAATGAAAATATTAAATGATAAAAATTATAAAATTGTAAATATTGATTCAATAATAGTAATAGAAACTATAAAAATTAGTGATTATAAAGAAAAAATTATTGAAAATCTATCAAATATAATCGGAATAGAAAAAAATAAAATAAATATAAAAGGAAAGACAATGGAAAAAATGGGTTATATTGGTCATAAAAAGGGTGGCGCAGCCTTAAGCATTGTATTAATTGAATAAAATTTTAAGTTTTTTAAATAAGATTTTTTAGTTCTTTTTTTCTCTTTATTACTTTAATTAATTCATTTGTTTCAAAGGTATTAATAATTTTTCTATCTTCTAGGACTGCTCTTTTTGCAATATTAACCCCATATTGATTTACAAAATTAAGTTGAGGAGCAAAGTGGGAATCAGAATTAATTGAATACAATACATTAAAATTACTATTATCATATATTATATTTGAATATATATCTAATCTGTCTGGTGAAGAATTTATTTCAATTATTGTTCCACTTTTTTCAATTTCATTATAAAAGATTTTCCAATCAATTTTCATTTCATTTCTTTCGGAAATTTTTCTTCCAGATGGATGCCCTATTATTGTAACATAAGGATTTCTAATGGCATTTATCAATCTTTTCATATTTAATTTTAAATCTTCATTAAAATTATTATGTATAGATGCAACAACAAAATCCAAATCTTTTAGTATATATTCATTGACATCGATAGATCCATCATTTCTAATATTTGCTTCTATTCCAAAGAATATTTTTATATTATTGAATAATTTTTCTATTCTTTTTAACTCTAACCTTTCTTTATATATTCTCTTTTCACTTAAACCTTTTGCAAATTTTAAATCCTCTGCATGATCTGCTATTCCTATATATTTATAACCAATATCCTTACTTTCTCTTACTATCTCATAAATTGATGATATTCCATCAGAGTAGTTAGTATGTATATGTAAGTCACCTTTTATATTATATGAAAGAAAATTTTTATCTATATTAAGATATTTTTCCCAATATTCTCTGAATTCGGGTGGGATATAGGGTAAGTCAAAAATTTTGAAAATCTGTTTTTCATTATAATCTAATTTTAAATAATTAGTAGGTAATACTTTTATTCCTAAATCTTCACTTTTTTTATAAAAATAATTATTTAAACTTTTAGGACCTGTGAAATATATTAATGCTGAATTAAAATATTGTTCAGGGCATATCAAAATATTTATATCAATTTCAGAATTATTGATTTTAAAATTGATTAAATCTCCATTTTCTTCAAAACTTCTTATTAAACTCATTTCTTTTAATTTATTTTTTAATTTTTTTGGATCATTATTAGCACAAACGATGTTGAGATTTGAAACAACTTCCTTTCTTCTTCTAACACTTCCAGCCTTTTCAACATATTTAGAATTTAAATCAATCAATATTTCTTTTATAAAGTTAAAAATTGAATCAGCATAAGAAATACTGAATTCTTTTTGTAATTTAAAATATTGATTTAAATTTTTACTTATTATTTCCTCACCTTTTTCACCAATAGAATTTATTGTCCTCAATTTTTTCTCTTTAATTAAAGACTTTAGAGAATAAATATCCATAATATCAAATTCTTTATATAATTTATAAAGTGTTTTCATTCCAATTCCTGGAATTTTTAATAATTTTAATAAAGAAGGAGGAACATCTTTTGATAAAATTTCTATATATTCACTTTTTCCATTTAAAACGAGATCTTTGATAATTTTTTTAATCTCAGGTCTATCTGTCAAAAAATTTTCAATTCTATTAAGATTTGAGTTATTTAATTCAAATGTTAATGATTGAATTGTATATGCTACTATTTTAATACCAGTGATAAAACTTTTATTATACCCTTTAAACTCAAGAATTTGACTCAGTTTATATAATTCATTTGATATTAAAAAATTACTCAATATTTTTTCCTTAACAAGCCATTCAATTCTTTTCCAATTCTTTTCTCTATTTTTTCTATAATTGGAAAGATATCAGAATCTTTTAATGTTTTTTCATTTGAATTAAAAATTAAACTAAAGGCTAAGCTTCTTTTTTCCAATCCTATTTTTTCATCTTCATATACATCAAATAATATAACTTTATATAAAATTTCTCCACTTTCTTCTTTTATTATCTTTAAAATATCTGAAGTTTTTATATTTTTATCGACTATCATAGAAATATCAAATGTTAAAGAGGGATATTTTGGTATTTCTTTATAATATTTTTTAATTTTTGAGAGATTTAATAATTTTTCAAAATTAAGTCTTAATGCATAAAATTTTTGTTCAATTGATAATTCTGATAAAATTTTTGGATTAATTTCTCCTATTTCTCCTACTTCATCATTTGAAGTAATAATCTTCCCAAATCTATAAGGATGAAAATATGGTTCAGGGTTAATATTTTTTATTTCAAAATTACTAATCTCTAACTCTTTAAAAAGTGTTTCTAATACTCCTTTAATATAAAAATAGTCATAATTTTTATCATTTTCATGCCAGTATTTTTCTATAACTTTACCAGTAGTTAATGCAAAAACTTCTTCTAATTCTTTAAACTCATCATTATCAATATAATATATCTTCCCGATTTCAAAAATCGCGAGGTTTTTATTACCATTTTTTATATTTCTATCAGCTATCTTTAATAAAGAAGGTAAAATCGAATTTCTTAAAGCATTCTGATCATTTCTTAATGGATTTAATATTTCTATTATCTTTTTATCGATATGAAAATTTGAAAGAAAATTAGCATCAATTAAAGAAAGGGTTATAACTTCATTAAAATTTAAAGAAGTAAATACTTCTCTTATAATTTTTTTTAATTTTTTCTTTTTATCCTCTTGATATGCGTCAATTTTTGACAATGGAATTGAATATTTTATTTTTTCAATTCCGTAATATCTTATAACCTCTTCAATCAAATCAATTTCACTTCTTACATCAGGTCTAAAATATTTACATCTAAAAATAGAAGAAGATTCATTCTGCTCTAATACTTCAAATCCACCTTTTTCTAATGAAGATATTATATCATTGTTATCTAAACCTATTCCAAGAATTTTTCTTGCTTTTTCAAATCTTAATTTAATATTCTCTTTAATATATGGTTGTGGATAAACATCTATAGGTCCATAAACTTCTTTACCTTCAAAAGTTGTAGCACACATATTACCAATTAATCTTGTTTTTTCTATATCAACACCTTTTTCAAATCTATTTCCTGCCTCAGTTTCTATTTTTAATCTCCTTTTTGTTTTAGATATTGATTGAGGAGAAAAAAATGCTGACTCTAAAAAAATATTTTTAGATTCATCTGTAACTTCGGTATCTTTTCCACCGATTACTCCTGCTATTGCAATTGGATTTTTCTTATCACATATCAATAACATACCTTCTTCTAATTCTCTTTCTTTTCCATCAAGGGTTATAATTCTTTCTTTTGATTCTGCTTCTCTTACAATAATTTTTGTATCTATCTTATCTAAATCAAATGCATGTAAGGGTTGACCATATTCATACATAAAAATATTAGTTAAATCAACCACATTATTAACTGGTCTTAAACCAATTGATAATAATTTTCTTAGATTTTTTATTGAAGATAATTTGGTATTTACATTTTTTATTATTATACCAACATATCTTGGACATAATTCTATATTTTTTATTTCAACTTCAAAATTAGTTTTAAGAAAATCTCCACTATCATTTAGAAGTTGCTCTCTTTTTTTATTTATTCCAATACCATATCTTTCAAATTCTTCTGCTAAACCCCTTAATGATAAAATGTCACCTCTATTATAAGTTTTAATATCTAAGGTCGTGTCGTTTAACCACAATAAATCTACAAGATTTTCTCCTGTATTTGTATCAGAAGGTAAAATAAAAATTCCAGATTTCATTTTTTCAGAAAGATTATCTTCAGGAATACCTATCTCATCATAAGATAGAAGCATTGCTTCAGATAATATGCCATTAATTTCTGTAGATTTAAAATTATTTGGTATGCTTTCTTTACCATTGGATTTTATAATGGTTTTATAGATTTTACCACCATTAATTACTACTGGAACTATATCTCCTAAATTAATATTTTTTGCTGAAGTTATGCTATTAAAAATATCTCCTTTTATATCGATTTTACATAAATACAAATTTTCTGAAATTTTTTTAATATCTATTACTTTCCCTGAAAAACATTTTTCAAGTATAGTTTTTTTTAGAGTTATATTTTCAATTTCAACTCCTTTTAAAAGACATATTTCTTCAATTTCTTTTATATCCATATTAAAATCAAAAAATTCTTCAAACCATTTGAGTGAAATTTTCATTTTATCTCCTTTAAAATTGACTCAAAAATCTTATATCATTTTCATAGAATAACCTTATATCTGAAATTCCATATTTAATCATAGCAACTCTTTCAACACCTAAACCAAAAGCAAAACCCTGCCATATTTCTGGATCAATACCAACATTTGATAATACTTTGGGATGAACCATGCCTGCTCCTAGAATTTCTACAAATCCTGTATATTTACAGACACTACAACCTTTTCCTTTACAAACTGAGCATGTAGCAGCCATTTCAATACCTGGTTCAACGAATGGAAAATAAGATAAGTAAAATTGCGTTTTTGTTTCTTCACCAAAAATTCTTTTTGCAAATAGATCAAGTATTCCCATCAAATCTGAGAGGGAAGTTTCTCTATCAATCATCAAACCTTCTATTTGATAGAAAATTGGTGAGTGGGTTGCATCAAAAGGATCTCTTCTATAGCATCTTCCAGGTGCTATTAATTTAAATGGTGGTTTCAATTTTTCCATTGCTCTTATTTGCACTGGTGAGGTGTGTGTCCTTAAAAGCAAACCATTTGGTAGAAATAAAGTATCCCACATATCTCTTGCTGGATGATATTTTGGTATATTAAGAGCCTCAAAATTATAATAATCTGTTTCAATCTCAGGACCTTCAAAAATTGAAAATCCCATTTTTAAAAAAATATCTATTATTTCTTCTTCAACTTTTGTTAAGATATGTTTCTTACCTAACATAAAAGGATAACCAGGTAAGGTTTCATCGATTTTTTCTTTTAATAATTTTTTATTCTCAAATTCTTCTCTAAGTTTTTTCTCAATGATTTTTATCTTTTCTTCTATCTCTTTTTTAATTGTATTGATCCTTACACCATATTCCCTTTTTTGCTCAACATCAGAAATATTTTTTATGTTTTCCATTAAATTTTTAATTAATCCCTTTTTACCAAGATATCTATTTTTCATTACCTCAAGTTCTTCAAGTGTTTTAACTTTTGATATTTCTTTATTGAACTTTTCTATTACATCTTTATCCATAAAAATCTCCTTAAATATGTTTGCATTTATTATAACTATAATTGTATAATATTTTCAATGGAAGAAAAGAAAATCAACTTTAAGTCAATCGGAAAAAATATATTATTATCATTTTCCTTGACAATTTTGATTGTCTTTATTTTAATAATAGCCTCTAAAGGTGGAAATATAATAGAAGCGTTTTTTGAAATTAAACCTATTTTTTTAATAATATCCTTTGCTCTTGTTGGTTTTTCATGGTTGCTTGAAGCTTTTCAGATTATTTACTGTGCACGGCTTTTATCAATTAATGTATCCAAGCGTGAAGCAATTAATCTTGCTCTTATAGGAAACTTTTTTTCTGCAGTAACTCCCTTTTCAACTGGTGGACAACCATTTCAGATGTATCTTTTAAATAGAAATTCAAATGTTGAATATGGTAAAAGTGCTTTTTTTCTTTTAGTCAAAGAGATAATTGCTTTTATTGTTAGAATAAGTTTGTTCATTGCTTTACCAATATTTATTACTTTCTTCAAATTTGAATATTCACTACCATATGGAGTAAATCTTGCAATAAATATAGGTTTGATTTTTTATTTATTAATTTCAATATTAATTGTTTTAGCACTTTTAAAAACAACAAAAATAGCAAATTTTATTAAGATGATAATTTCAAAGATCTTCCCTTTGAAAGTTTCAACAAAAGTTAATGAAGAGATAGATAAGAACATTCATCTTTTTGAAGAAGGTAAAAAATCATTAGATAAAAGTAAAATAAACAATCTTTTATTTATATTTTTTTTGAGTTTGATACAGTGGTTAAATTCATTATTTTTACCAGTTGTTCTTCTTAGAGGTCTTGGCTCTAATTCACCTGTATTATCAATAATATTTATTACAATAATTTTTTTATTATCTGTTGTATATGTACCGACTCCAGGAACTTCTGGCGCAGCAGAACTTGGGATTGCTTTTCTTTTTTCAGCTTTTTTACCAAGACAACCTTTAATTGTTTTTATATTATTATGGAGATTTTTCTATTATTATTTAAATATTATTATTGGGAGTTTTTTTGTTTTTAAAGAATTTATATCTAAAAGAAAAAAAATTAATAAATAAAATTTATAAAACATTTTCAATAATTCCACCACCAAGAACTATATCATTTTTATAAAAAACTGCTGATTGACCAGGAGTTATAGCGAATTCATTATTTTTTAATTTTACCCTTACACCACCATCAATTTTGTATACAAAGCAATCAATTTCTCTACTTTTATACCGAGTTCTAACTTTTGCTTTAAATGAATTTTTGTTTATTTCAAAGAACCAATTTAAATTTTTTACAATAAATTCATTTTTCATTGCATGAATTCTTTCTCCAACATAGAGAATATTATTTTTGGGATCTATATCTATAACATATAAAGGCTCTTTCCATGAAATATTTAATCCTTCTCTCTGACCAATTGTATAGAAATAATAGCCTTTATGGAAACCTAATTTATTCCCATTAACATGAATGATATAACCTTTAGATTCTGGTAAAGTTTCTTTTAAGAAATCAATCTTTTTATTAATAAGAAAACAAAGGTCCTGACTTTCTTTAGGTATTATTTTATATAAATTTAATTCCTTAACTTCTTTAATAATATTTTCTTTTTTATAAGAACCAATAGGAAAAATAATATTAGATAAATAATCTTTTTTTATTCTATATAACATATAGGATTGATCTTTTAAATTATCTAAACCTTTTAATAAATAGAAATTTTTATTTTTACTTTTGATTCTTGCATAATGACCAGTTGCAATATAATCTCCCTTTTTTAATAAACTTTCAATAATTATTTTAAATCTAATTTTTTCATTACATAAAACACAAGGATTTGGGGTCCTTCCATTTTTATATTCATTAATAAAATTATCAATAATTTCTTTTCTAAAATCATCTCTTACATCTATTATTTCCAACCTTACATTTAATTTTTTAGTAATGTTAATAACATTTTCCAAATTGCAACATTTCAACGAACAGTTATTTTTTTGATCAAATAAAATCAAAAAAACTGCAGTTACTTCTGAAAATTCTTTTTTTAATAAGTAGAGGGCGTATGTTGAATCAATTCCTCCTGATAAACCAATATAAATCATCTACTTCATTTTATTAAGAATTATTAAAAAAGTAAAATATTATAAAAAAAATCATACCTCTTGACAAAATGAACTTTTCTGTTAAACTAACAAAATAGTGTCTTTAAGTTAGATTTGATTAAAGGACATTGAAAATTTTAACGTTAAGATTACTTGACAATTTGTAACTTAATGTTAAAATTTAAAATGGAGTATTATCTTGAACTTTGAAAACTAAGCAGTACATGTTTATACCGTACTTGTCAGGATTCAAACTTTTCTGAAATTAAATTAATTATATTAAGTTAACTTTGGAGAGTTTGATCCTGGCTCAGGATGAACGCTGGCGGCGTGCCTAATGCATGCAAGTCGAGCGGCAACAGATCCTTACTTCGGTAAGGATGCTGGCGAGCGGCAAACGGGTGAGTAATACATGGGTAACCTACCCTAAAGAAGGGGATACTCCACCGAAAGGTGGCTCAATACCCTATAATCTTTAGAAAGGAAGCTTTCTAAAGTAAAGGTGGTAAGGTAACTTACTACCACTTTAGGATGGGCTCATGGCCTATCAGCTAGTTGGTGAGATAAAAGCTCACCAAGGCAAAGACGGGTAGCTGGCCTGAGAGGGTGATCAGCCACATTGGGACTGAGACACGGCCCAAACTCCTACGGGAGGCAGCAGCAGGGAATATTGGGCAATGAGCGAAAGCTTGACCCAGCGACGCCGCGTGGGTGATGAAGGCCTTCG
>Ga0067045_1028033_pt1 | contig 45684 bp, 41 predicted proteins | sample TerdegcTABiofilm_FD_59184 | JGI IMG/M metagenome (GOLD analysis project Ga0067045, IMG submission 59184) | Combined Assembly of (Gp0054472, Gp0054536) Wastewater bioreactor microbial communities from Singapore -Terephthalate degrading...
TGCAATTCGGCAAGCCGATCGGATCATTTCAACTGATCCAGCAGAAGATCGCGGATATGTATGCACAGATCGAATCATCCAGGCTCCTCTGTTACAAGGCGGCTACCCTTGCAGAAACGGCCAAGCGCGGGGGAAAGGGAACGGAAGTCCACTTGATCGCGGCGGCTGCTATTCTGCAGACAGCGGAAATGGCATGCCGGGTCTGCGAAGAAGCCGTGCAGATTCATGGAGGATACGGTTATTGTCTCGAATATCCCGTTCAGAGATACTGGAGGGACGCAAAACTCGGAACAATAGGCGCAGGGACTTCCGAGATGAGGCGGCTGATCGTGGCGCGGGAGATTCTCAAAATGTAGCTCGTGGAAACGATCCGAGCAAGGAGGCGGCGTAATGGAAAAAATCTATTTTGAAGATTACAAGGTCGGGGAGATATTCGTATCGCCAGGCCGGACGATTACGGAAACGGATATCGTTCTTTTTTCCGCCTTTACGGGGGACTGGCATCCTCTTCACACCGATGCGGAGTATGCGGAAAAAACCCCGTTCAAGGGGAGGATAGCTCACGGCATGCTCGGTCTGGTCGTGGGCAGTGCCCTCCTCTTCAGGCTCGGTCCCAATGTCGTGCTGCCGAAAAGTTTCATCGCGTTTTACGGGATGGAAACCGTGAGGTTTGTGTCTCCGATCAGAATAGGCGACACCATTCACTGCGAAATGAAGATCAGCAGTCTGACGGAAAAAGACGCAAAGCGCGGCATCATCGAGGCGCACAACGTGATCAAAAAGCAGACCGGTGAAGATGCAATCGTTTATGTCACGAAAATTCTGTCCGGAAGAAAGCCATAAAGAAGGAAGTCGAGAAGGGAGTGAAAGCCATGCCGAAAAGAGTTGCGATCGTGAGTGTAGCTCAGAGCGCGGGAGCCGAATCAAAGGACAATTTTTATGATCAGGCATATTGGATTACAAAAGAAGTGCTCGACAAGGCCGGAGTCCGAAAAGACGATCTGGGAACCGTCATCAGCGCTTCGTCGGATATTTTCCACGGAGGCATTTCCTGTGCGAATGCTTATTATTGGGAAGCAACCGGCGCTTTTTTGAAAAACGGTTCGCGACAGGATGGAGAATCCCTCTTTGCCCTTTTTTACGGGGCGTTGAGGATCATGAGCGGCCATTACGATCTGGTGCTGGTCATTTCTGTTTGCAAGGGCTCGGAAAATCCTGATCTGGATAGTTGCACCCTCATGTATGCCGATCCGTTTTATCAAAGGAACGTGGGATTGACGGAAACTATGGCTGCGGCCCTGCAAATGAAAATGTATATGAAAAAATACGGCGTAACGAGAGAGCAGTGCGCGGCCGTGGCGGTCAAGAATCTCGGAAACGCCGTTCGAAACCCTTATGCCCACCGCAAAGGACGATATGCAGTCGAAGACATTCTGAATTCAGGGATCACCTCGGATCCCCTGACAGTGCTCGAGACCGCTCCGAAATCGGAAGGAATGGTGGCAATGCTCCTGGCGTCCGAGGAAAAAGCAAAATCCCTGACCGATAAACCGGTCTGGATCAAAGGATTCGGCAGCTCGCTGGATTCCTACAATCTCGGCGACAGAGATCTTCTTTCAGGGCAATTGAAGAATGCCGCCTCAAGGGCTTACAAAATGGCGCGGATTCAGGATCCCCACAGGCAGATCGACATGGCGGAAATATCGGAACCGTACGCCTTCCAGGAGCTCCTGTGGTGCGAGGATCTGGGTTTCTGTAGGCCGGGCGACGGCGCAGGGATGCTCGAGAGCGGAATAACGCAGCGTGACGGCGCATTGCCCGTCAATCCCTCGGGAGGCGTGCTGGCGAATAATCCCTATGTGTCCAGAGGACTTCAGCGCGCCGCGGAAGCCGTTTTGCAGATCAGGGGAGAGGCCGGCGAACGTCAGGTGAATAAAAAGGTGAGGACGGCCCTGGCGCACGGGACGCACGGCTTCGCCGGGCAGTGTCATGCCGTCGTCATTTTGGGCCGTTAGGAGGTGAGATTATGGGAAGACCAGTTGCGATCGTAGGCACGGGACAGACGAGACATGGAAGAAGAATGGATGTATGTTATCCCGAATTGGTGAGAGAGGCCGTTATGGCCGCATTTGCCGATACAGGAATCGATCCGGAAGATATTGACGGAGTCGTTTCCGGCACAATGCCTTCAATGATGGAGGGTGTTGCGCTTACGCATTTCTATTTCGCTGATGCCATGCAGGCTGCAGGAAAGCCGATCTTGAAAACGGAAACCTGCGGCTCGACGGGGGTCTCCATCGCCCACACTGCTTATTACTGGGTAGCCTCCGGCATGGCGGACCTCGTGCTAGCCGTCGGACATGAGAAGATGAATGAGGGGGACAGCCAGGCGACGATGACAACCGTCGCAGAGCCTTTTTATCAGAGATTTTTCATTGCGGGCGCGCCCGGAGTTTTTTCCATGCAATCCCAGATGTGGACCGATCGGTACGGCATTGCGGAAGAGAAACTGCGGGATGCGGCGGCGTATATTTCCGTAACGCATCATGACAGCGCGTTCGACAATCCGTATGCGCATATCAAAATCAAGGTTACGATGGATGATGTCAAGAATGCCAGGATCATCACTTATCCTGTTCGACTGCTCGATGTCTGCCCCAATTCTGACGGGGCATGCGCCGTTATATTCGCCTCGGAAAAAATGGCGAAAAAACTCGGCCGGAAACCGGCATGGGTGAAAGGTGTCGGCTACCGGGGGGAGGAATATTATTTCGGCGACAGTGACAAGGCTGTCTGGCAGTCGGCCATCGAGGCGGCAAAACAGGCGTATGACCAGGCCGGTATCAGAAATCCAAGAAAAGAACTCGATGTGGCTGAAGTTTACAATCCTTTCACTTATCAGGAGATGCTTTTTTATGAGTGCTTCGGGTTCTGCGGTTTCGGGGAGGCTCCGGATCTCGTGCTAAAGGGGGTTTTCGGAAGAAATGGCGAGTTGCCCTGCGATCCGTCCGGAGGTACTCTGTGTACGAATCCGATAGGAGCGACAGGCCTGATCCGGACTGCGGAGGCGGCTATGCAGGTCACGGGAAAAGCCGGCGATCATCAGATACCGGGGGCCAGGACCGCCCTCGCGCATGCCATGGGAGGTGTGGATCAGTTCAACGGGATTATCATTCTTGGATCGGAATTATAGGGAGGTGAAAAAATGTCAAAGGAGTATAAGACAATCAAAACAGAGATCAGACTGCCCTACGAACTGGCCTATGGGGCGACCTGGACGCGCTTTTTCGAAGGCATGCAGGAAAAGAAAATTTACGGAACGAAATGCTCGAAATGCAAAAGGGTACTGGTTCCTGCCAGAAGTTTCTGTCCCCGCTGCTTTGTGGATACGGATCAATGGATCGAAGTTTCGCAGGTAGGCACTTTGACGGCGTGGAGCTATACAAACTATAGATATTTCGGTCAACCGGTCGAGCCTCCTTTTATCGGCGCCTTGATCAGGCTGGAAGGCACGGATGTCGATCTGCTTCATCTCGTCGGCGGTTTCGATCTTCAGAATTTCGACGAGGTCAGAAGAATCGTGAAGAACGGAATGAAGGTCAGGGCCGTATGGCGCGACGAACGGAAGGGACACATACTGGATATCCGGTATTTCGAACCGGTATAAGGTAGCGGGTTACGAATAATAAAAAACTGGTGATGTTTTTTTGCCGCTGAGGAGATTTTTCACAGGACCGCCGGATAGCAGGTCTCAAGGGAGGTGATCGGGCACAAAAGTAAGAGGATCGCGCAGCATGAGGGGCCACACGATATTGAAGAGAGCAGAGAAGGGAGGGGGTATATATGAGTTGGAAGGACATTTACAAGAGCAGATTGATGTCGGCGCAGGATGCGGCAAAATTGGTGAAATCCGGTGACTGTTTTTGGACGCCGCTCATGCTTGGTCAGCCGTCCATGCTGATCATTGATGCCATTGCTGACAGGAAAGACGAATTAAAGGATGTTGAATATATAAACTGTCTTACTTTGAGGCCCTACAAGATTTTGAAGCCGCAGTACAGGGACACCTTCACTTTCGTAAGCGGTTTTTACAGTACTCCTCATATGCAGGAGATAGCCAAATCCGAGTGGGCGAATTTTGTTCCGTACCAGAGTTCGGATGCCGGGTTAAAATACAGTCACAGGAAGCGTGTATTCAACAGGAGGACAGGCATTGTAACGCAGGTAACTCCTCCCGACGACCACGGCTATGTAAACCTTGGGCTTGACACCTTTTATACGGAAGCCATTATGGATCAGAGTGAGTGGGTTATTGCCGAGGTCAATCCGAATATGCCGAGGACCTATGGTCAGACGAATTTTCATGTATCCAGATTCACCGCGTTTGTGGAGAATCCCAACCCGATTCCGGTGATTCCGACCCCTGCGGCGTCCGAGGTGGAGATAAAGATGGCGCAGAACGTTGTCAGTCTTCTCAGGGACAGGGACTGCATCCAGGTGGGGATAGGTGCGGTGCCGGCTATGATAAGCAAGTTACTGGAGAACTCGGGGCTTAAGGATCTTGGGATCCATACTGAGATGGCGCCTGCCGGGACACACAGGCTGGTGGAGAAGGGTGTTGTCACCTGCAAATACAAGAAAGTAAATCCGGGGAAGATCCTGCTTGCGTTTACGATGGGGGATAAGGAGCTCTATGATTTCCTTGCGCTCAACCCCATGGTTGAATACAGGCCGACATCATACGCCAACAGTATTGCTGTGATTGCCCAGGAGGACAACGTTGTGGCGATAAATGGGTCGATAGAGGTTGATCTAACGGGTCAAGTATGTTCTGAATCCATAGGCAACATAATGAGGACGGGCACGGGCGGGCAGCTGGACTTTGTTATCGGTTCTTTCTGGTCCAAAGGAGGCCGTTCGATAAACCTGCTTCCCTCGACGACGATGAATGATTCTGTATCCAGGATTGTTCCTTATCTTTCAAAAGGCGCCCGGGTCACGGTACCCCGTCATTATACGGGCTACGTAGTTACGGAATACGGGATTGCGGATCTCTACGGGCTCACCGAACCTGAAAGAGCGGCGGAGTTGATCAAGGTCGCCCATCCCAAATTCCGCGAGGAACTCGAAAAAGGAGCCAGGGAAAGAGGACTCCTGCGAAAGAAAATATTCTGATGATTTGCGGGGGCATCCGGGCCATGCCGCGCCTTACGCAAAAAAAGAGGACGAATGATACCTGAATTTACAGAAGAACAGAGGATGCTGAGGGAGAGTGTCAGAAACTTCGCTCAAAAGGAAGTTGCACCCCTTGCCTATGAAATTGACCGCGATGAGCGTTTCCCCGCAGAGAGTTTCCGCAAACTGGCGCAAATGGGACTCCTCGGACTGACGGCGCCGGTCGAGTACGGAGGGGCCGGGGTCGGCTACACAGAAATGTGCATCGTTACGGAAGAGATTTCCGCCGTATGCCTGTCGACCGCGGCAGCATGGGGGACACACGCATGCCTTTGCATAGACAATATCCGCAGAAACGGCAATGAAGATCAATTGAAGAAGTATCTTCCCGGTTTGTGTACCGGAGAAAAAATAGGCGGGCTGGCGATGACCGAGCCCTCCGCCGGTTCGGACGTAATGTCCATGAGGCTGCGAGCGGAAAAAAAGAAGGAAGTCTATATTCTCAATGGGACGAAAATCTTTATTTCGAATGGTCCGGTAGGCGATGTATTCGTTATTTATGCCAAGACCGAACCTGGAAAAGGCTCCCAGGGTGTTTCCGCCTTTATTGTAGAGAAGGAATTTCCGGGATTCCAGCGCGGGAAAAAATTCGAGAAAATGGGGTGGCGGGGATCGCCGACTGGAGAATTGATTTTTGAAAACTGCCCGGTTCCGGAGGAGAATCTGTTGGGCCGGGAAAACCATGGGGCTCTGGTACTTATGAGCGGTCTAAATACGGAAAGGGTCTGCCTTGGGGCCATGTCGCTCGGAGTGGCGAGAGGTGCGTACGAATGCGCACTCAAGTATGCAAAAGAAAGAATACAGTTCGGAAAACCGATTGCATCCTTTCAATTGATCCAGGCGAAGCTCGCGGACATGGCCATGGAGATCGAGCTTTCGAGATTGATCACCTATAGAGGAGCAGCCATGGCCGATAAGGGATTGCATCGACAGATGAACCTCGTCGCCGCTTATGCGAAACTCTACACGTCGGAAGCGGCGATGAGGATTACAACAGAAGCTGTGCAGATCCTGGGAGGTTACGGATACATGAAGGAATTTCCTGTTGAGAGAATGATGCGCGACGCAAAGCTTCAAACCATCGGCGGAGGAACCTCGGAGATTCAGCGCCTGATCATAGCTAGGGAGATACTGGGTATCCGATAATGAGTGAATAGTAAGGGCGGCTTGACACCGGTTTACGACACGTGGTATCAAATTCGTATTCCACAATGCACATTCGGAAATGAATTCACCGGAGAAAAGAATATATCTTGATCACAGCGCGACATCGCCGCTTCACCCCTCCGTCATCGAGCATATGCTTCCCTATTTAACCCGTTATTTTGGAAATCCTTCAAGTATTCACCGTCTCGGGGTGGATGCCAGGAGGGGAATAGAGGATGCAAGGTCCCGGGTCGCGGCCGCGATCGGAGCTAATCCCGAAGAAATTATCTTTACGAGCGGTGGGACGGAATCGGACAATCTGGCCCTGGTGGGTGCGGCGCGGGCATTAAAAGAAAAGGGAAACCATATCATTACTTCCTTGATCGAGCACCATGCCGTGTTGAATACCTGCAGATTTCTTGCTGAAAATGGATTCGAGGTGACCTGCGTACCGGTGGACGAGTACGGCAGGGTTGACCCGCTGCAGGTTGAAAAAGCCATTCGAAAAACCACGATACTGATCAGTGTCATGCTGGCGAATAATGAAATCGGTACGATCGAGCCCGTCGCCGCTATCGGCGCCGTGGGTCGGGACAGGAAGATATGCGTCCATACCGATGCCGTTCAGGCGGTGGGTAAAATACCGGTCAATGTGGATATCCTGAATGTGGACATGCTTTCTCTGTCCGCGCACAAGATAAACGGTCCCAAAGGGGTAGGCGCGCTCTACATAAGACGGGGGACCACGGTCCTGCCTCTTTTACACGGCGGACATCAGGAAAAGGGTATCCGCAACGGGACCGAGAATGTTGCGGGCATCGTCGGACTCGGACGGGCATGCGAATTGGCGTCCGATGAGCTGGAATCCCGATCGATTTTACTGGGTCGCTTGCGAGATGGATTACAGTCGCGGATCTGTGAAAAAATCGATCACATTCATGTAAATGGGCATCCGCTGGAGCGCCTGCCCAATATATTGAGCATTTCCGTGATGTCGGCGGCCGGAGATGAGATTGTCCGCCACATGGATCGGAAAGGTATCTCCATTTCAGCGGGTGCGGCATGCACTTCTCAGTCCGTCTCCATTTCGCACGTTATCACCGCCACCGGGCTTAAAGAGGATTTCGCGAGAGGGACTGTGCGCCTGAGTATCGGATACGGCAACACCGAAGCGGAAATGACGCTCACTGCCGATGCCCTGGCGGAAACAGTGCAGAAACTGAGAGCTATTTCCGAATTGGAATCCTCGCTCGGAAAAAGGAGATGTTCATGAAGAAGCTTTCTTTCCTTTTCCTGCCGGTATTCAGAGCCTCTTTACACCCGCGCCGGTCGAAGGCGGAAATTTCCCGTCTGGAGGAATAAAACTATCCGAATCTATTTTCCTGTAAATCTGGCCGCTCTTTTTTCCAGAAAGGCATTGACGCCCTCAATATAGTCGGAAGTGCCGGCCGCCTTCACCATTGCGGCGCGCTCCAATTCGAGCTGCCTCTCCAGAAGGCCCATCATGGCATGGTTCAGATTCTCTTTTGCGATCGCAAAGGCCTTTGCAGGTCCACGGGAAAGTTTCAAGGCGATCTCATTGGCCGTGCTTTCGAGCATGGCGTCGTCCACTACCCTGTTCACAAGGCCCCACTCAAGCGCCTGCCGGGCATCGATGACCTGATCGAGGAGCATCAGCTCCATTGCCCTGCCGAAACCTATCAAAAGGGGGATAAAAAGTGTCCAGCCTCCGTCCCCCACCATTCCGATAGATGTATATGCCTGCCTGAATATGGCTGATGCTGCGCATATACGGAGGTCGCAAGCCGCCGCCAGGCTGAAACCTGCCCCGCCAGCAGCACCGTTTACGGCCGCTATGACCGGTTTAGGCATCCTTCGGATTGTGATGATAGCGATATTGAGTTTCTTGATAATCTGCCGGAAAGGCTCGGAAGGATCGCTGTCGAAATATTTTTTGAAATAGGCGATGTCCCCTCCGGCACAGAACGCTTTGCCTTCTCCCGTCAGGATTACCGCTTTGACGGCAGGGTCCTTGCCGCAATCCTCGAGACTTTTTTCGAGATCGCTTCCGAGGTCGAAATTGAAAGAATTGAAAGATTTTGGTCGATTGAGGCGGATGGTCGCAACACCTTCTTCTTTTTTAAGAATGAGATTTTCGTATTCCATTTTCTCCCTCCTGAGTTCCAGATGTATTTAGGATACGATGTTCATTAACAAATTTAATCTGTGGGGGCAATCGATTTGAGCGTGCTTTTATGTTTCAAGTCAGGAAAGCGGGCTGTTCTTGGATCGCCCGATATTTTGCACGATTCGTAAATACCTAAAAAGGCATCGACTCAATTCTTTCAATGTTGCTTGCAATCGCGCCTGCTGAACAAAAAGGCTGCCCGATGAAGGCAGCCTTTTCAGTCGCATTTATTCAGTTTTTGTTAATTTCCCTTGTAAATGCCGCAACCTATCAGCAGATCGCGTCCCGCGACCCTCTGGACGTAACTGGACTTGGGTTCTATCTTTTTGGAAACAGGGTTTGTCCACTTGTAGTCAACCCAGCCGTTTCCTTTTGTCTGGGCTACCTTCACCATCTCCCTCATGAAGAGCTTTCCGTCCGAATCCCTTAAATCTGCCGTAGGCTTATTGATGAGCTTTTCATTGGCCCCATGCGCAATAATTGTCCCCTTCCAGTCAATCGCAAAAATATAGAGGTCCTTATAGACGAATTGTCCTTTTTTGTCATTGAAGGCTGCAAAAGCCTTGTCCTGACCATTGGCTTTGTAATATTCGACTGCCTTATTGACCAGGGCGACAGCTTCTTTTGCAGTGCCGTGATCCGCCGCATGGACCAGACTCACGAATAAGAAACTGACCAAAACCGCTAATAATACTCTTTTCATATAAAACCTCCCTTTTTTAAAAAAACGGTTTACGGAAAACAGACTCATTCTCCAAAATCCATACATGCACTGCTGAAAACCATGCATATATAGAAAGTGATCTGTTGTATTTTTGTCCAAGATCAGGGTGGTCAGCTTATTCGATCAGAAATTTATAGAGAGCAGCGCCTTCCGACATATGTAAATTCATCGGCAAATTGCAGGAAATCTTTACAGCCGGAGGAGCTTTCCATGCTGCGTAAGGGTTTCCCCGCACGATCAGGACTTATCCCAGACTGCTCAGTATATCCCTTGCAATAATAAGTCTTTGTATCTGATTGGTGCCTTCATAAATGGATGTAATGCGCACATCCCTGTAATAGCGGTCAACGGGGAATTCAGCAGTGTAGCCGTATCCGCCGAGCATCTGGACGGCATTGTAGCAAGCGCGTTCCGCAGCTTCGGTGGCGAAATACTTCGCCATGGATGCTTCGCGGGCGAAGAATCTTCCCTGTTCTTTCTTGAAGGCGGCGTTCAAAAGGAGAAGTCGTGCCGCTTCAAGCTCTGTATATGATTCGGCGATCATCCACTGGATGGCCTGGAAATTCGTGATCGGCTGATCAAACTGAATCCTGTCTTTCGCATATCTGGTCGCAAACTCTATGGCCGCCTGGCCTACACCCAGTGCGAGGGACCCTATGCCGATACGCCCTCCGGCGAGTTCTCCCGCGGCGGTCCTGAAGCCGTCGTTGAGTTTTCCCATAAGGGCGTCTTTTGGAATGCGGCAATCCTCGAAAAGCAGTTCGTTTGTGGCCGACGCATGCTGTCCCATTTTATGTTCAGCCCTGCCCACCGTCAGCCCCTTGATTCCATTTTCAACGAGAAATGTACTTATATTTTTACCTTTTTTCCCGGCCTTGTCAGTTATGGCCCAGACGACGAATACGCCGGCGTACTCGGCGCTGGTAATGAACATCTTGGAGCCGTTCAGAACCCACTCATTACCATCCAGAACTGCGGTCGTCCGCATGCCGGCGGGATCCGAGCCGGCCATGGTTTCCGTCAAGCCGAACCCTCCGGCGTAATACTCTCCTGAACATATCTTGGGGATGTATTTCATCTTCTGTTCCTCGGACCCGATGGCCTGTATCACCTCTGCGACCATATTGTTGACCGACATGGTTACCGCGGTGGATGCGCACGCCCTGGCGATTTCGGTCACAGCAAGACTGAAGGCGATTACACCTGCTTCCGATCCACCATACTGGGATTTGACATTGATACCCATGAGCCCCAGCTCGCCCAATTTCCGGAGGTTCTTCAGGAATATCTCCCTGTCTCCCTCCTGATCCAGCTTTGCCGCCACCGGCTCCAGTTCAGATTTTGCAAAGTTTCTCGCGGTATCCTGAATAATTTTTTGCTCTTCCGTGAGATCTAAATTCATTTCCATTCTCCTCTGGTAATTTTATATAAAACCATTCATGTCATGATGAATGGATTGCTTTCAATTTCAGGGGTTTAAGCGCCGGCATTATCCGGCGCCCAAACCCTGGACTGGATTATCCTATAATCGACTTGATTGCCGCAGGATATTCGACTTTCTGGGGCAGGAATATCAGTTCCGGATCAACAAATTCTCTGAGCACAAACAGCTCCCTGTATGTCGGATGGGGGGTTTCCCCCTTTACCATTGACACATTCAGGTCAAATCCGCAGTTTTCTTTAACCTGCTCAACTGTTACACCCGGGTGGTGAGTCTCCAGATAAATGATCCCGTTCTTGTCGAATCTGTAGACCCCCATGTTTGTCACGACGCTTGTAGGCCCGCAATCGGCAAAAGGCGTGCCTTTCCAGACTTCCTTCTTCGGTTTCCATTCCTTTTTGCCGTTCGGCTTGAAATCCCAGCACCACCAGCCGGGCGTCGTCGTGTAATCGTTTCTTTCCAGGAACCTCCTCTTCTCCTGGAGAATAATGAAGGCAGTTCTCTTTGCCATGGTGCCGATGTCTGAGTTTCCGCCTGATCCCGTAAAACGATGGGCAGGCTTATAATAATCACCGATCGAGGTCACGTTGACGCCGCCGTATTTGTCAATGGCCGCTCCTCCGAGAAACCCGAGGGTAACATAGCCCTGCTGGAGGTAATATCCGAAAGTGTCGACCAGTCCCCCAAGGGTGGAGCACATGTTCGCCGCCCTCTGATCGCAGACGGACATGGGGACATGCATGGTCTTACCGTCGCAGATGCCTGATTTGTAAATCAGAGTGGCGTGGGGAGCGTTCATGAAGTTCGCGGTCATGATTCCCACCATGGGGAGGCCTGTGCCCGCGAAAACGATGTCATCGTCCCTGACCTCATGCGCAACTGCAATAGCCATCAGCTCGGGCAATATAAATTCTCCCGGCTTTGCGGGCTCGTTGGGAATCTGATCAATCAATTCCATCAATTCTTCTGTTGATTTAGCCATATTTTTTCTCCCCCCTTTCTTTTAATATCCGCTTCTCGCCACAGACAAGGGCATCTTCATCCTGGGTGCCGGTTTTTTACCTCGCATCATTCGCACGCTGTATCCCGTCACCATGTCCGCCTTGAGGTCAAGAAGTTTCTTCGCTCCCAGTTTAACCAGGAAATCTTCCCAGTTCTTCGGACCGAAAACCCATTCATCCAGCCATTTTTTCAAATCAGCTTCGTTTCTCGATGCGGCATCCATTCCTCTCATGAAGGGAGCATCGTAATCGTAATAGAACGGTACGGAACTGGGGAAAGCACCCCATGGCTGTTCCACGATACAATCCACGGTAAAATAAGGAATCTGATTTGACTCCGGTGTCTTCCTCATTTCGGCTTCCGGAATGATCTCTTCAGCGATGACGACAACCTTTTCGCATGCAAATGCGATTTCTTTATCGATTGTACCGACACCTCTCCATCTGGCGGTTCCTTTGTCGCCAGCCTGGGCAACGTGGATGACAGCGAGATCGGGTCTGGCCGCCGGCAGAAGAACCACGTTCCCTTCACCGTAGAAAGGCTCTTCCATCTGGATGAATTTCTTTTTGGGAATTTTGGGATTTTTGCCCCTCAGCCCGGCTTTTCCGAGCGCATCGTATTCCATATTGTAAAGGTCGGATCCGAGCGGCGCAAAATAAGGAATGAACGGCGCACCGATGGCCCCGGCGAGGAATCTCATCGCCATTGCGCCGTGGGAATAATCTTCAAGGATGATTTTTCCGGCCTTGTAGCCCCTCTCCAGATTGACATCGAGCTTCCCGGCCATTTCGCCCCATCCCATCCAATCTGTCTCATAAATCTTGATCGCCCCGACGGCATTGAGCAGCCAGGTGCATATGCTCCCATGTCTGTCAAGGACATGGAGGTTCTTGAATCCCTGTCTGACCGTCTCCCAGGCGAAGGCGACGGGGTTCCTGTTGAAACCCGTGAACCCGCTATACGCAACTATGATATCGTTACGCATATATTTCTTGACGGCCTCCTCCAGGGTCAGGATTTCCGCTTTCTTAGTCTTTTCCCGCAGTGGCATAGTTACCTCCTTTCAATAATAAGTCCCTGAATTTAAGAAACAGTGTCTGATGATCGTGACCTCTCTTTTAAAGTTCACCTCCTTTCCCATTATGATAGCGGACAGGTTTAGACTCTAAAAACTCCTCCAGAAAAAAGGCTCTCTTTTTCTCAACATCTCGGCCTCTCTTTTTGGGCCCTTCGCCATTTGCCCGCAGCGAGGCTGCGCACCGGACGGGGCATCCGTAAAACAGACCGGCAGGAAATGAGGGGGACCTTTCGGACAAAAACAGACGGCCGATCCAGCTGAAATGCAGAATTCATAATCAGCGGCAATGATGTCACTCGGATTTGGTCCCGGAACAAAGCGCTACAGCAGTCAAAATGGGTGTCATGAGAACATTCAACCCCGCCACCCCTGCCGATCCACTATTATTTTAAAAGAACACCAGCAATGAGAAATCATTGCAAAGAGATCTTATTGTGAATTCAGTCCGTTTTTCGGGAAATGCCATTCTGATATCCATTACTTTTCCTCATCGCAATCCTGTTGCCAAACAGTAATCCGGAAAACTTCCAATTATTGCGAGCAATGCCAAACAACGGGATATTGAGAGGGGGGGATTCGGAATGGTTTTTACCGATTGGGTCGAGTTCGAATGCAACGGCCGACATTCATGAATGTCCTGGGAGCAAAAGAACTTTGCCGAAGTGCTTCCTTTTTTCATTCCTGGCCTTTACAGGTTTCAGAACTCGTTAAACTATTCTACAAAAACCACTAAACCAGCCGATGATGAAAAAATCCTTCCGCATAACAGGGAAGGCCTGCACGAATATTGAAGGATGGGACTTGGTTCGCTTTATTAACTAAAGCCGCAGGCATAAGTCTGATGACCTCCTCAAGGAGGCTGGGAAGTTTCGAGTATATTTCTCATCCTCTTGACTTCTCTTTTTGATGCCTTGGGCCCTTAGCCTGCAAACTATAGAAGGATCTAACCGTGAGTTGTATAAGTTATCCCCTTTCCGGTGTCAAGAAAAAAGTGAGAAAGGCACATGGAATCGGGCGGATATAAGTTGTAATTTGAACGATCGGGATCAGGGAGTGGTTATGAAAAATCCAATTCCAGGCCGGCTTCTGATGCAAGCTTTTTCAGGAGATCTTTCGGAATATCTTTCTTTATTTCTTCGATATCTGTTTCCAGCACTTCGCAAAATGCATGAAAAAAACCTTCATACAGGTGCATCAGCGACAGCAGGCCGCCGTCGGGTCTTGCCATGGCGAGAGCTTCCTCTATCGTCATGACCAGGAAATCATCAGCGGCCAGTTCAAGAGAGGATTTTTTCAGGTATTCCGTATATTGAGAAGGGTCAATCGATTCATTGCTGTATATCCAGCTCAATTGGAGAAAGACACAATAACAATATTTTGCTCTATCCCTGATTTCCCCTTCGGACAGCATCCCTCATCTCCTTAATGCCTTTTTTACATAATCGTAATGAAAATCAAAATCAATCAAATGTCAATCTTAATAAGAGGCTAAGGGCTAAGGACAAGAGATGGAATATTTGTGAATTTAACCTAATCCATTGGATCAGGAGACAACAAATAATGTTGTTCAACAAAACAACAAAAGATGAAGAGAATGTACGAAGAAATAGGTTCTTTGGGGTGACAAGCTCGTATTGATAATTGGAGAAGAGAACCTTGATAGCTATAATAGCTTATAATCACATCTATTTTTAAAATGGCATGGCAAATGCTTGGGTATTTTTCCCAGAAGAAAATACGCGCTTAAGCTTTTTATCTTATCATTTCTTCCATGCCTGTATCAGAATTGATTCGGGCATTCCACTTAATTCAATCCAAAATCAGCGTGGGATAAGACTATGAGAAATTACATCTTCATTATTGGACCGAGAAAACTTCAGAATGAATCGATGGCGGTTTTACTGGAGCACCAGACGGGCGCGAAATGCATCTCGTCAACTGATTATTTTTTTCAGATCAACCAAGTTGAAAACGGGAAAAACATTTTAATACTCCTGGATTGTCCTCAATTGGAAATGGAAAAAATCCTTCTTCATTACGAACAGAAAGGTCCTTTCCAGGCGCTCTTCAACGTCTCGCCGGGAAAAGGCATCGAAGAAAAGGCAATCAGTATGGGTGTTAGAGGAATATTCTATGAAAACGATTCAATAGATCGATTTGTTAAAGGAATACGCGCGATTTTTAACGGTGAATTCTGGTTGTCACGCGAGATCATGGCAAAATGTATTTTGATGAAAAAAGAACGGAACAACGGACCCAAAAAAGCGATCTCCCTGCTGACCCAAAGGGAACGTGAAATCCTGTCAATCATCGTCGGCGGGGCAACGAATGACGAAATCGCAGACCGCCTGTATATAAGCCCCCACACTGTAAAAACTCATATTTATAATATTTTTAAAAAGATCAACGTTCCTAACCGGCTCCAGGCAGCCCTTTGGGTGTCTAAGAATCTCGCAAACAATTGACACTGTCCATATCCAGGATCGCAATCCTCATGGATTGACCACATGTTTTCGTTCTTTATTCGGAAGGAGGTGAAACATGAAAGGTAAGCTGCAATGGTTAGGTATCGCCTTTGTGGTGATCATGGCAGCTGCTTCGCCGGGATCGACGGCGGAAATAAAAGGGACGGCGGAAATAAAGAAGTCCGCGAAAATAATTTCTCCCGGTGAAGGAACTTACATAATAGGGCCGGAAGATGTCCTGTTTATACACGTCTGGCGGGAAGAGGCGCTTTCAAGGGCCGTCCCGGTCAGGGCGGATGGAAAAATTTCCATGCCCATTGTGGATGATATACAAGCTGCAGGGCTTACTCCCATGGAGCTGAAAAATGTCCTGACGGAGAAGTTTCGGAATTATATAGATAATCCCACAATATCTGTGATCGTAACGGAGGCGAATAGTTTCCGGATATTCGTTTCGGGGCAGGTCAGAAATCCGGGCATATTCAGGCTGAGAAGCGAAACCAGCCTGCTTCAAATCATACCGATGGCCGGCGGGTTCACAGAATGGGCTGATCAGAAGAAAATAGTGATCCTCAGAAAAGTGAACGGTAAGGACACAAGGATGACTGTGAATTACAAGAAGATTGTCGAAAACCCGAATGGGGATTCAGATGTTGTTCTGAAACCCGGGGACACAGTAATTGTGCCCTGAGGGTGAAGGGAGGTTGCGACCATTAAAAAATCGACTGTTTTCTTTTTGGCCGTACTGGGGCTGCTTCAGCCGATATGCGCTGCGCATGCATTCAAAGTGGAGCCGTATATTACATTGCAGGAGGAATACAGCGATAATATTAATTTGTCCGCCACGGACAGGAAAGATGATTTTATCACAACTGTCTCTCCCGGGATAAAGCTCTCGAATATGGAGCAGAGATCCTCCATTGATCTCGATTACCGGCTGGGGTTCGTGTTTTATGCTCACGACTCAGACAAGAACTACATCCGCCATGAAGGGCTGCTGAACGGCCATTACAATCCCGTTCAGAGCACAACTTTCAGATTACGTGATTACTTCGTCCGTTCGGAAGAACCGAGGGAGAATGCCTTTACCTTCGTTCCTACTGCTGTTGCGCAGACCGGGCAGACTGTTCTTTCCACGGATCGAGGAAGGGCTGTCTACTGGCGCAATGTGCTGGAGCCGTCCATCGAATACAGGCCCGGTCCGGAGGACGCGATCGGCCTGAATTTCCGGGACAACGTATACAGAAATGAGAACCCTCTTTTCCAGGACAGCCGGGAGGATTTCATAAACCCTTATGTAACTCACTGGTTTAATAAAACGAACGGCGTTTACGCGGAGTACGGATATCTTCGCGGAGATTTTGAAAGGTCACCCGATCTGATCGGGCATCTGGCAAGGGGACGATATATGTTCCGACCCCAGGCGGGTACTACCTATTTTATAGAGCATATTTACCTGAAACGGAGCTTTGACTCTCCGGGAATCGACTACGATGTCCATCAGCCGAGTCTGGGAATTGAAAAGGAATTCGGCCCCTCGTTGAGAGGAAAGATACAGGTGGGGTATTTCTGGTACTCTCCGGAATCAGGGGCGGATGAATCGGGTCTGGCGGGGGAGTTGAGTCTTCTTTACCGGCTCCCAATGACCGATATGTCCATTTTGTTCCGATGGGGATATACCGAAGATTATTTCACAGCGGAAGACCTTGGCTTTGCGCGCTATCGTCAAGTACTGGCTAACATCACCCACAGGATCGAACGCAACCTCTCTGCAGGTATTACCGGAAGCGTCGAGAAGGCGGATTTTACATCCGGCAGAGATGATACGCTATGGCTGGTCGGCGGCACGACTTCCTACTTGCCCCTGCAATGGCTCACCCTCTCCCTGGATATCCAGCACAGAGAAACTCGTTCAAGCATCGATGCCTTCGATTTCATGGAAAACAGGGTGATCTTCAGGATCACCGCCGTCTACTAAAATCACTGAGAGATGACTTATGATCAACCCAAGAAAATCTTTCCATATACACGATTACTTCGAAATCCTCCTCAGGAGGATATGGTATTTCGTCGTTCCGTTCCTTGTTGTCGCGCTGGCGACCTCCATCTATCTGATCGCCGCACCCAGGAAATATATGGCGTCGACGCTGATTCTTGTGACGCCTCAAAAAGTCCCTGAAAATTTCGTGAAACCGACAGTGACGTCCAAGATAGAAGACCGCCTTCAGTCTATCGCCCAGGAAAGCCTGAGCAGGACGAGACTGGAACAGATCATTTCCGAATTGAAGCTCTACCGCAAGGAATCCAGGTGGCTCAGACAGGAGGAAATCGTCGAATTGATGAGGAAGAATACGCGCGTGGAGATCAAGGGGAAAGAGGGATATTTCACGATTTCGTACGTGGGTAATGACCCCGTGCTCGTGACTACTGTTACCAATCGTCTGGCGTCCATGTTCATAGAGGAGAATCTGAAATTCCGGGAACAGCAGGCCCAGGGCACAACGGAATTTCTCGCCCAGGAACTCGCCTCCAAAAAAGCCAGGCTGGAAGAACAGGAAAAGGCGATCAGTACCTTCAAGAGAAGGTATATGGGTGAGCTGCCCGAGCAGCGTGAAGCCAACCTGAAGATACTGGAGCAGTTGCAGTTGCTTTATCAGAGAATAGGAGAGAGTCTGAGAGCGGCACAAGATCGTAAATTGATCCTCCAGAAACAGATCCAGGAGATGGAATTCTCGGCGTACAGTACTTCGGATTCATCCGGCAGTCAGATTGATGAATTGAGGAACCAACTTGGCGAATGGGCTGCAAAATACACGGAAAGGCACCCTGATGTAATCATGCTGAAAAAGAAAATCTCGGACATGGAATCCAGAAGTGATACGTCCTTTGTCAAGAGGTCGCCCCGCTACCGGGAACTGAATGCCCAGTTGTCGGCCGTCGATCTGGAAATCGCCAGGCTTAACGAGGAAGAGGCGAAGACAAAATCGCAGATCAACCGTTATCACCAGAGAATCGAGAATACGCCGATCCGGGAGCAGGCCATGGCGTCAATGGCAAGGGAGTATCAAAACACAAAGGAAACATATGAGACGCTGCTGAAAAAAAGCCAGGAAGCCCAGCAGGCGGAAAATCTGGAGCACCGCCAGAAAGGCGAGCAGTTCAAGATAATCGATCCCGCGAGAATTCCTGAGAAGCCTTTTCAGCCGAACATCCCGAGGATTCTTATCGGGGGGCTCCTTGCGGGAATGATGATCGGATCGGCTGTCGCGTTTGTCCGGGAAAACCTGGACCGGTCGTTCTATGACGCGGAGGATGTGGAAATTTCGCTGGGATTAAAGGTTCTGGCTAATATACCCAAATTCGAGAGCAAGGCTGTATAGGTATGTATACGAGATTTTACGGCTTGAAAGAAAGGCCGTTTGAGATTTCTCCGGATCCCAGGTTTCTCTTTCTGGGAGAAAACCATAAAGAGGCGCTCGCCCATCTGATCTACGCGGTCAAGGCGGGCAAGAGCTTTACGGTCATCACCGGGGAAGTCGGAACCGGCAAGACAATTCTGGTCCAGACCCTGCTGTCAAGGCTGGACGGGGAGGCCAGGACAGCGCATATTTTTAACCCGAAGCTGAATCCATCGGACTTCCTTCATTATATCTGCACGGACCTGGGTCTGATGATGGACGGTACCAGATCGAAAGGACAGATGCTTGCCTCCCTGCATCATTTTCTTCTCGATTGTTATGCCCGCAATGAAAAAGTCATTTTGATCATTGATGAGGCGCAGGCGCTGGATCCCAGGCTGCTGGAAGAAGTGCGCTTGCTGACCAATCTGGAGACATCAAAAAGCAAGCTTCTTCAAGTGATTCTTCTCGGCCAGCCCGAGCTGGATAATATTCTCGCTGATCCGAATTATCGCCAGTTGAAACAGAGGGTGAGTATCCGGTTCAGAATCAAGCCGCTCAATTTCAAAGAAACGGCCGATTATACAATCAATCGTCTCAAAACGGCGGGCGCCGCCGATCCGGATATTTTCGATTCCGGGGCTCTCAAGGAAATATATCGATATTCCGGAGGAATACCCAGACTAATCAATATCGTCTGCGACAATGCTCTGCTGACAGGATATGCCAGCGAAACCAGGAAGATCGGCCGCCGGATCATAAGGGAAGTGATCGATCACATGGAAGGGGCCGGCCGGCAGGATTGGAAAAGACCCGCAATCTATATCCTGTTGATATCTCTGCTGGTCTTTCTCGTGTTCTGGTTACTGATATATCTTGGTATCTGAAAATATCCCTGATTGCATAAAGGCCTCGTTAATACAAAAAAACAAGCTGAATGGGATACGACAATGGGAAAGATGTTTAAGGCACTGGAGAAGGCTGAAAAAGAAAGACTTCTGGATATCCAGAAAGAATACGCAGCCCCTAAGCTGGAGCCGATCGAGGCGTTCTTAAATGCACCCTCGATAGAACGGAAACTGGTCTCGTATTTTCAACCCGGATCCATGGTAGGGGAGCAATTTAAAAAATTGCGCACCAACATGTTCAATCACTCTTCGCCAGGATCCTTCAGGACCATCCTGGTTACAAGCGCCAGAGAAGCTGAAGGGAAGACGATCGTCGCGGCAAATCTTGCCGCCGCCATCGCCCAGGACCTGAATGCCCATGCTCTGCTTGTCGAAGCGGATCTCAGAAATCCGTCGCTTGCCAGCTGGTTCGGCATGCAGAACGGGAAAGGTCTTTCTGATTATCTGACGCAGACTGAGGATCTGGTCGGCCTTTTCATGAAAACGCCCATTGCAAAGCTGACCCTGCTGTCCGGCGGCCGTATTCCTGAGAACCCCGTCGAGCTCATCGGATCGAAGAAGATGGAAATCCTCATCCATGAGTTGAAAGCGAGATACGCCGACCGCTACATCATCATCGATTCCTCTCCGTTGCTTGCGACCACGGAGCCCAATGTCCTGACCAAGATGGTGGATGGTATTTTGCTCGTGATCAGGGCGGGTGAAACACCCCGGGAGGCCGTTGCTCAGGCAATGGGATATCTGCTGAAGGAGAAAGTCATCGGGGTAGTTCTGAACCATCTCGAATTCAAATCATCCGCGCTTCGCTCGAGATATTTCGGGTCGAAGACTTATTATGACAAGTACGCCGAAAGGAATGGAGAACCGGGTTTCTGGCGTCGCATGAAAAGCAGGTTCACTTTTGCGGATGAATAGAAGGTCTGTCATGATCAAAATATTCAACCAGTATGTGCCCGGCAGGAAGATGATCCTTTTTGGACTGGAGAGTCTTTTCATTCTTGTGGTGCTCACTGTTGTATCGGCGATCAGGATGGAGAAAAGCGCGGCCTCGTTTCTCATGAACAATGTCTCCGTCTTCCAACTGGTACTCGTCATCGTTACTATCCAGGTCAGCCTTTACTATTTCGACCTGTATGATTTCAGGGCCTTCCGCAGCAATATCGAGTTGATGATACGGCTGCTGCAGTCGTTAGGGGCGGCGACGATTGTCCTTGCAATTATTTACTTCTCCTTCCCCGGTTTCATGCTGGGCCGGGGAATATTCGCGGGGAGTCTCTTATTCATCGCGGTCTCTGTTGTCGTCTGGCGGTCTGCTTACAATCACATTCTAAAAAAGAGGCGGCTGGATCAGAATATTCTGGTCGTGGGCTCGGGACCTCTGGCGAAAAATATCGCTGCAGAAATCATCGACAGGGCGGATACGGGTTTCAAAGTGATCGGATTTATCTCGAAGAGTCCGGAAAGAATCGGAGAAAAACTGGTGAATCCTTCGATTATCGGAGACCAGACACAGATCGTGGACATCGCTGTAAAAAACAGGGTGAGCCGGATCGTGGTGGCGTTCGAGGACCGGCGGGCGGGCTTCCCGCTGGAGCAGTTGCTGGACTGTAGAATGCGGGGGATTGCAGTCGAAGACGGGATAGAATTTTATGAGCATCTGACCGGGAAGTTGAAAATCGAGAATCTGCGGCCGAGTTTTCTGATCTTTTCGGGAGGATTCAGGAAATCAAGATTTACAACGGTGTTCAAAAAAGTCTCCGATTTCGTCCTGGCGGGCGCGGCGCTGACTGTCCTCCTGCCGTTGATCGCCGCGGTTTCCGTGTGGATCAAAATTGATTCGAGTGGTCCGGTTTTCTACCGGCAGGAAAGAGTCGGAGAGGGGGGAAAATTATTCAAGCTTCTGAAGTTCAGATCCATGGTCAACGACGCGGAAAGCTGTGGCCCGGTCTGGGCAAAACAGGATGATCCGAGGGTGACAAGGGCCGGCAAATGGCTGCGCAAGCTGCGTCTGGATGAAATTCCGCAGATGATCAATGTCCTGCGGGGAGAGATGGCGTTTGTCGGTCCCAGGCCGGAGCGCCTGTATTTCGTCGAGACATTGAGAAAAGTAATACCCTTCTATGATCAGAGGTTTTGTGTCGCGCCGGGGATCACCGGCTGGGCCCAGGTAAAATACAGGTACGGTTCAACCGTGGAGGACGCCGCCGAGAAACTCAGGTATGACCTCTACTACATCAAGAACATGTCCCTCACATTCGACGTATTCATCATTTTTGAGACCCTGAAAATTGTTTTGTTTGGAAAGGGGGCCCGCTGATAAATGATGTTCTGGTATGTCATACAGACCAAACCGCGGAAAGAGGGACAGGCATCATCCTATCTGTCCGCCAAAGGCGTGGAAATGTTTAATCCTCTTATGGAAAATGTTTACGTCAGGAGAGGGAAGGTCATTCGGGAGTTAAAACCGCTTTTCCCCGGTTATGTTTTCGGTAGATTCGACATGGATGAAAGTTACAATCTCGTATGCTGGGGAAGGGGGGTCAAAAAAATCGTGGGGATCGGCGATCATCCCGCTCCCATATCGGATGATGTAATTGCCATTATAAAAAACAGGACCAACAAAGACAACATCATAAAAAAAGCGTATCAACTGAATCCCAAAGACAGGGTTCGCATCAAATCAGGCCCGCTGAAGGATTTGATCGGAATACTGGAGCGCTGGGTCTCCGATTCCGCCCGGATCAGGGTCCTCCTGAACCTGATAGGATACAGTCCGACCATCGAACTGCACTATTCAATGGTTGAGAAAGTATACTGAATCCTTCCCGCCCACGGCCGGAGCGCGCAAGAATCAATCGGCAGAAGCGCACACGCTCTGCAACGGCGGGAGCCTGTCCAGGCGTCAGAAGAAAGGATTTCGGGCCATTGTCTTCCACCTTCCATGATTGAGACGGCAAAAGCCATTTTCTGGGTGTCGATCGTTTTCATCCTTTATACGTATATCGGCTACCCGCTTCTCATCCGTATCTTCTCGATATTCGTGATCAGGCGCGTCGATAAACAATACGTGTATCCGGGAATTTCCATTGTTATAGCGGCATTGAATGAGGGAGACCGCATTGGGAAAAGAATCGAAAACCTGCTCGGGCAGGAATACCCGCAGGACCGTATGGAGATTATCATCATATCCGACGGTTCAACGGACGGGACCGAGCATGTAGTGAGGAAACTTCTAAGCCGTTCAGGAAATATCCGGCTGCATTCATTTTCAAAACGGCGCGGAAAGGCCGCGTGTATCAATCAGGGGATACGGATGTCATCTTCTGACATAATAATCTTGACCGACGCGAGGCAGACATTCCATCGGCGGGCCGTGAAAGAACTGGTAGCGAATTTTCATGACCCGGCAGTGGGGGCGGTGAGCGGCGAACTCTTTCTGAAGGGATCGAGAGACGCCGTCGGCCGTTCGTTTGCGTCCTACTGGGATCTGGAAAAATGGGTAAGGAAAAGCGAAAGCAAAATCCATTCGGTGATCGGGCTTACAGGTGCAGTCTGCGCCATCAGGAAGAAGCTTTTCGAACCCCTGCCCGAATGCGCCATTCTGGATGACGTCATTATACCAATGAGAATATTGCTGAAAGGCCACCGGATCATATTTGATGAGAAGGCCGTTGCTTATGACGAAGCTCCCCTGGAACCGGCAAGAGAGCTGAGCAGAAAGATCAGAACATTGACCGGCAACTTCCAGATCCTGAAATTGATGCCCATGATTCTCTCGCCCAGGCACAACCCCTTCTTCTTTCAATATTTTTCCCACAAGATCACGCGGCTCATGGCGCCGCTTTTCACCGGCATGATGTTCCTGTCGAATCTCTTCCTCACCGACGGCATTTATCTGGGCCTGCTTGTGGGGCAGGTGCTTTTCTACGTGACCGCGCTGACAGGCATTGTACACACCAGCCGGCAGAGCAGGAATTCATATCTATTTGTACCCGCGGCTTTTCTTCTGCTTAATTTTGCCGTGATCAAAGGCTTTCTCAACACGGTCCAGGGGCGGGAAGATGTATGGGTAGAAAATCATTGAAACCCCCTATAACGCAAAAACCAGACATTTAAGGATATCCGATGAGCGCGATCAATTTCGAGAATACGTTGCAATTTCCTTCGCGGATTGAAAATGAAATCAGGCTGTTCATTTACGAGAATTTTTTCTGGGATGATGGAAATATCCTCGCCGATGAGGATTCGCTGCTTGCCGGGGGAGTGATCGATTCGACGGGGGTCCTGGAAATCGTGGCTTTTATTGAAAAGAAATACGGGATAAAGGTGGAAGATGAGGAATTAATTCCGGACAATCTGGATTCCATAAAGAACATATCCCGTTACATTGCCGGTAAATTGAAATAAAGGGAGCATCCTCATGCTGCTTCATCACTTTCTGGAAGAGAGCGCCCGGAAATACCCGGAAAAAATCGCCGTTGTCGAAAGGGGGAAGAGATTCTCTTACAGAGACATCGAACAAAGCGCGAACCGGCTTGCGTACGTCTTGCGTCAGCATGGAGTTGAGCGCGGGGAGCGAGTCGCGGTGTTCCTGGACAATTCCGTAGAGGCGGTCATTTCCCTGTTCGCGATACTGAAGGCCGATGCCGTATTTCTATTGCTCAGCCCTCTCTTGAAGGCTGGTAAATTGTCCTATTGTCTTCGGGACTGCGGGGTAAAAGCGTTCATATCCGATGCAAAAAAAATCAATTTATTCGGTCAGGTCCTGGATTCCATCCCGGGGCTTAATCCCGTTATTGTCACAGGCAAGGTGGATGAAGTCAGGAAACGAGGAGTAAAGTCCTTCATCGGCTGGGACGAAATCGAATCCATACGCACTTACCCGGGCGCGCCGAACAAAAATATCGATATTGACCTTGCCTCAATAATCTATACTTCCGGCTCTACCGCGAACCCCAAAGGTGTCATGCTGACGCACCTAAATATGATCTCCGCGGCCACATCCATTGTCACCTATCTTGAAAACAGCTCTGAGGACATCATCATGAATGTTCTGCCGCTCTCTTTCGACTATGGCCTGTACCAGATACTGATGGCGTTCAAGTTCGGAGGGACTGTCGTACTGGAGAAATCATTCGCATATCCTTATGAAATCATAAAGACCATGGTACGCGAAAAAGTAACGGGCTTCCCCGGGGTTCCCACCATCTTTGCCGTTCTTCTGCAGATGGATCTCAGGCACTGCAATCTGGATTGCCTCCGCTATATAACGAACACGGCAGCCGCTCTTCCCGTTGAGTATATAAGGAAGTTGAGGTCTGTATTTCCGAATGCAAAAATATATTCCATGTACGGTCTTACGGAATGCAAGCGCGTCTCCTATCTTCCTCCGGAAGAACTGGAAAAGCGGCCGGATTCGGTCGGCCGGGCAATGCCGAATGAAGAAGTATGGATTGTGAATGAAAAGGGCGAGCGGGCGGGGCCGGGCGTTATCGGGGAATTAGTAGTCCGGGGGTCGAATGTGATGAAAGGATACTGGAACGATCCCGGCGCAACGGACGCAGTGCTCAAGCCGGGAAAGTTGCCGGGAGAAAAAATACTGTATACAGGCGATCTTTTCAAAATGGACAACGAGGGATTCCTCTATTTTGTCGGAAGAAAAGACGACATGATCAAAACGCGGGGTGAGAGGGTCGGCCCCGAGGAAGTCGAAAGTGCGCTGTACTCTCTCGCGGGCGTGGCGGAGGCCGCTGTTGTGCCGGTCCCCGACGACATTCTTGGAAATGCGATAAAGGCCTGCATCGTCTTGAAAAAGGGCCATGCGCTCACCGTAAGGGAAGTCATCGCCCACTGCAGGAGAATACTGGAAGAATATGCCGTTCCGAAATATGTCGAATTCCGGGAATCATTTCCGAAGAATACGTCCGGGAAAATCGACCGCCTCTCCCTGAAGCTTGATGCCGCGAATTTCAAGCAGGACCAGCTTGGCGGCGCGTTGTCCGGGGAGGGGCCATGAAAACCTGCACGCGATGTCTTCTGCCGGGTAATTTTCCTTCGGTCAGATATGATTCGAACGGTGTCTGTAACTACTGCCGATTTTACCAGGATTTCGAAAGGCGCAAAGATGAGGGTCAAAGCGTCTATCTCGAAAAGATGGAAAAGCTGATCGAGCGCCATAGGAACCGGGGCGATTACGATATCCTTATGGCGTACAGCGGGGGCAAGGACAGCACATACGCCTTAGATCTTTTCAAGAATCGTTTCCATCTCAGGGTACTCGCATTGACGTTCGATCATGGCTTTGTTTCATCCCGGGCGATGAGAAATATTACAACCGTTATCGAGAGGCTGGGTATCGATCATATCACGTTCAAGCCGAGTTTCGAAATGCTGAAGAGGATATTCGTTCTCTCGATACAGAGGAATATCTTCACTACAAAAACCATTGAAAGGGCGAGTACGATATGTACTTCGTGCATGAATTTTGTCAAATTGATCACCATCAAAACAGCCCTTGAAAAAAGGATTCCTTTTCTGGGTTTCGGGTGGTCTCCCGGCCAGGCCCCTATTCAATCATCGGTTATGAAGAACAATCCCGGATTTATCAGGTCGATGCAGAAGGCCATTTTCGATCCTCTCTTCGAAGCTATGGGAGAGGATATATCTCCTTATTTTCTGACCGAAAGGCATTTTGACGAGGAATCCTTTTTCCCGTACAACCTGCATCCTCTCGCATTCATGAAGTATGATGAAGAAGCCATATACAGGCGGATCAGACAACTGGGATGGATCCCTCCTGACGATACAGATCCCAACTCGACCAACTGTCTAATGAATGCATTCGCAAACAGGGTCCATCTGGAAAAATACGGATTCCATCCCTATGTATTTGAAATATCCGGCCACATACGAATGGGCATCATCACGAGAGAAGAGGGGCTCAGAAGGCTGAACGAACCGGAAAACGATCAGATTATCGAGTATATCAAGAATAAACTGGGCATCTGAATAATCCTCTTTGTCAATCATCGACGCCTATGAAAACGATCTCAAGTAAAGCCGTGATCGGAATTTCCTCCCTCATAATGCTCTGCCTTTCGGCGGTCATCTATTATGATACAAACACCATAGAAATCAGAAGATACCACATCGAAAAGCCGGATCTGGGACAAGTGCTCAAGGGAAAGAAAGTGGCCCTACTTTCAGATCCTCACATAATTAGGATTGGCCTGCGTGAAGAAAATGTGCTTCGCATAGTAGCTGCGGAGAAGCCGGATATCATCTTCATGACTGGCGATTATATTTCTCCCGGGGGCCGATACGAGCCGGCCCTGAAATGGATGGAGAGATTAAAAGCGCCCCTGGGGATATATGCTGTATTGGGAAACGCCGAATATTCAAATGAAAGTGGTTCCTGCATTCTCTGCCACGAGAAGAATTCAACGTCCCTGAAGAAAGATTCCACTCTCCGCTTCCTTCGAAACTCTTTTCGAAGAATAGAAATCGGGGGTCATCCCCTGTATATCGTAGGCCTTGATGATCCTGTAGAGACGAGGAGAAAAAACGGTGGAAAAGACAACAACGACCTCGAAAAGACCGTCAAGGACCTCGATCCGAAAACTCCGAAGATATTGCTTGTACATTCTCCTGAGGTATTCGAGGACGCAGTCGGACAGGGCTTCAACCTGGTCCTCTGCGGTCACAATCACGGGGGTCAGATATTCCTCACGCGGACACTGCGCAGGTTCTTCTCCTTTGAATCTCCCCTGGCCTATCTGGAAGGCTTCTTTGAAAAAGGAAAAACCCTCATGTACGTGAACCGGGGCATCGGCGCGAGCCTGCTTCCTTTCAGAATCGGTGTAAGGCCGGAAATCACGCTGCTTACTTTTTCGGATGGTGGGGACAATCCGGCGGTTACAGGAGGGGGCGGGATTCGAAACAACCCCGTCCGCTCGGCCTTTTCGGGAGTCAATCTGAAAAGTATTTGCGATACATTTGATCTCTTCGGGTCCCTGCTGAGAAAACGGGGTACACCGAAAACATCGTCAATCTCAAAGGTGCTTTTCGACTTCGAATCGGAAGGCGGCCTTGAGACATTGAACTGGGAATGCGGTAAGTGGTTCGAATTATCCGCCATGCACTCCCTTCCCGGGTCATACAGCCTGCACGCCGTTTTCTTCCCGGGTGCTCATCGCACGATTCAATTCGGGAATGTGAATCAGGACTGGTCGGATTATGAGCGGATGAAAATGGAAGTATTCAATCCGTCCGGCACGGACATGGAATTAGTCGTGCGGCTCGACGATAGCAGCAGTGGATGGGATTACACGCAGCGTTACGACGGTAGATTCATCCTCAGACCGCAGGCCAATGAGATATCCATCCCTCTCACATCCCTGAGAACCAACGTTAGCAGTCGCCCAATGGATCTGCGCCACATCCGGAATTTTACTATCTCCCTGCGGGATAACGGATTGAAGAGCGAGTTCTATATCAGTGACATACGACTGGAGTAACTAAAAAGTTCTGAGTCCCATAGCTGAAAAACACCTTGCACCTTACACTTCACGCCTTGCTCCAGGGGGCGTGGCATTCTTTCAACAGTTTGCCGGAATCGAAGGAGCTGCGGAATAAGTGTGCGGGATTGCGGGATATGTAGATTTTGATCGCCATCGATCCATAAAGGGGCTCTTATGCCGCATGATCGGAATCATGAAACATCGGGGTCCCGATGCATCCGGAATCTATGAAGACGATTTTGCCGGATTGGCGTCGAGACGCCTGAGTATTCTTGATATCGCCGGAGGAGACCAGCCGATCCACAATGAAGAGGAGTCCGTCTGGGTGGTATATAACGGAGAGGTGTTCAATTATCCAGAGATCAGGAACGATCTTGAAAAAAGGGATCACCGCTTCTATACAAAATCGGATACGGAGGTTTTGGTTCACCTCTACGAAGAATGCGGGACAGACCTTTGCCGTCATCTCAACGGCCAATTCGCGTTCGCAATATGGGACAGGGTAAGAGATCGCCTGATTCTCGGCCGCGACCGTCTCGGCGTCCGGCCGCTTTTCTATTACGAGGAAAGGACGCGGTTGATTTTCGGCTCGGAGATCAAGGCCGTTTTTGCCGATCCGGCTGTTCCCCGCGAAATGGATCTGCGGACGCTCTCCGATATCTTCACATTCTGGGCCCCGCTCGGCTCCATGACGGCCTTCAAGGGTATTTATCAAATACCGCCGGGACATACAGCGGTATTTTCGAGAAGCGGTCTGTCATTGCGTCCCTTCTGGAAAATAGGATTTGAAAATTCCGGAAACTCGGATCGTCCTTTCCACGAATACAGAGAAGAGCTGAAATATCTAATCCGGGACGCAGTAAGGATCAGATTGAGGGCGGACGTACCAGTAGGCGCTTATCTCAGCGGCGGGCTTGACAGCACCTACATTACGGCTCTTGTCAAGAAATATTTCAATAATCGGCTCTGCACCTTCTCCGTCGGCTTCACCGACGGCCGCTTCGACGAAACGGCCTTTCAGGAAAAGGTTGTCCATGCCTTGGAGACCGATCACAAATCAACCCTGTGCGCTGAGGCGGATATAGGCCGGGTTTTTCCGGAAGTCATCTGGCACTCGGAAGTTCCCATCCTGCGCACGGCGCCCGCTCCCCTCTTTCTTTTATCAAGACTGGTAAGGGACAACGGCTATAAAGTCGTCCTGACTGGAGAAGGGTCTGACGAGATTTTCGCCGGGTACGACATTTTCAAGGAGGACAAAATTCGTAGATTCTGGTCGAAAGACCCTCAGTCCGGTTTTCGCCCGATGCTCTTCCGGAAGATATATCCCGATGTATTCGACGGACAGAGCTCGCGGACCGGACAGTTTCTCAATGCCTTCTTCCAGAAAGGGCTTCAGGATACGGATTCGAAATTCTATTCACATATGATCAGGTGGGAAAACACAGGCTGCCTCAGGCAGTTTTTCTCGGATGAGGTGAAAGAGGAGCTCCGGAGGGAAGGGGAGCCCATTGAGAGGTTCCTGTCGACACTCCCCGGGGATTTCATGAAGTGGGATGCGCTTTCAAGGGCTCAATACATCGAAATGACGATTTTTCTGTCGAACTATCTTCTCTCTTCCCAGGGGGATCGAATGGCCATGGCCAACTCGGTCGAGGGCCGCTTCCCCTTTCTGGACCACCGGGTCATCGAGTTTGCATTGCGCACCCCGTCGTGCTTTCGCCTCCATGGGCTCAAAGACAAATTTATTTTAAGAAAGGCCGCAATGGACACGATTCCCCCTGATATCGCCATGAGGGGCAAGAGGCCGTACCGCGCTCCTGTCAGCCGGTGCTTCTTCGCGGATACGCCCGCGTACGTTGAGGAGTTGTTATCGGATGGCGCCCTACGAAAGTCAGGGTATTTCCACCCGGGCCGGGTCGGAAAAATAATCGAGAAATGTCGGAAACAGGAGGGATGTCTGCTGAGTGAGAGAGAGAATATGGCCCTGACCGGCATTCTCTCAACACAACTTCTGGACCATCTGTTCATCCGTAATTTCAGCTCATTTCCCGTCCGTCATTCCGGAAGAGTCCTGATATTCCCGCCGCCGCACTCTGGAATCAGGTGAAAAGACGCCCATGGGAGTCGAAGACATCCTTTATAAAATCAGGGCAGGTGATAATCGATTCTATTGCCGGCTAAAAACTATTCTTCTGTACGCCCTTTACTTTGATTTCTCCTTTTTCAAGCCTCTGTTTCGGGTCATGTACGAGATACTGATCATCTGGAGATTCAGCAGCCATTTTATTATTGAAAAACTGTTTTACGTTCCTGTTTTCAAATCGCGGTGCCGTTCATGCGGGAAAGGATTGTCTCTGCCGAACAGGATCCCCTGGATCGAGGGGAATCTACAAATTGATATCGGCGACAGGGTCATGCTGGACGACACCATCTTTGTCAGCGGCCGCATTCACAGGAAACCTGTTTTGAAAATAGGGGACAGGAGCTGCATCGGATACAGAGTCTCCATCAACGTCGCGCAGTCCGTGACCATCGGCAATAATTGCCTGATTGCTTCGGGATGTCTGATTACGGACAATGACGGACACCCCGTTGATCCCGAAAGGAGACGCAGAGGAGAGACGGTTTCCACGGAAGAGATCAAACCCGTCGTAATCGAAGATAATGTGTGGATAGGAACGGGCTCCAGGATTTTGAAAGGAGTGGTCATCGGCGAAGGATCAATCGTTTCGGCGAATTCGGTCGTCACAAGGAGCATTCCCCCTTACAGCATTGTTATGGGCGTTCCCGCCAGGGTGGTCATGACTGGGATAGACCGGATTTACGGGCAAAACCGGCAGGCGGGAGCCGACTTCCCCTGAAATGAATCTACAAGCCTTCGATATTCATACTGACCCCCACAAGACGGAAGCAATATGGAACGGCCTCTGTTCCCAGCAGCGGATTCCCTATTTTCTGTCGTGGGGGTGGATTGAAAACTGGATCAGCAGCATAGGAAAAGCAGGAAAGATAAAGCTCGCGTACCTTTCCGAAAACAACCGGCCGTTATTGGGTTTCTTCCTGGGGGAGAACCGTATCTACCGCAATCGCCTGTTCAGCAGTCGCGGATATTTTCTAAATACGACGGGAATACCCCGGTACGATGCGCTGTGCATAGAATACAACGCTATACCGTGCGCGGACCCGGTCAACTGCAGCCTCAGGGAATTGCTCGATCTAATTCCAGGTCAGTGGGATGAACTGTACCTGCCCGGGATGGATTCAGAGGCATTTCCCGGACGGCACCTGAATGAATCGGTCAGACCTTATAAAGTCATAATCGAAAAAATCGACTCTTCTCCCTACGTGGATCTCTCGGCTGTCCGGAAAAGCGACGGGGGGTATTTCTCCCTCTTGAGCTCGAATACGCGGGCACAAGTCCGCCGCTCGTACAGGGAGCTCGGCTCCAAGGCCCCTGTTGTCATGACCGCTGCCGGCGACCTGGCGGGCGCGCTCAAGATCTACGAAAAAATGGTTTATCTGCACCAGAAAAACTGGCAAGCGAAAGGGGAACCGGGCGCATTTGCATCCGATTTCTTCTATCGATTTCACAGAAATCTGATCAGGAAAAGATTCAAATACGGGGAAATACAGCTACTGGAGATTTCCTCTGGTGGCGAGGCGATAGGCTGCCTCTATAATTTTGTGTTCAGAGGAAAAGTATATTTCTACCAGAGCGGCTTCAATTACGAGATCGACCGCAGGTTAAAGCCCGGGTACGTCTGCCATGCGGAAGCGATCAAGTACAATGCCGAGCAGGGCCATTCCATATACGATTTCCTGGCGGGTTCCGCACAATATAAATCAAGCATGGCCACCTCCGAGAAGAATCTGATCTGGGCCAGAATCCAGAAGCCCCTCGCCAAATTCTGGCTTGAAAAGACTCTGGAGAACATCCGGCGCCAATAAAAACAAGTCCGCTCTTTGCTGAAATGAGAAATAAAAAGAAGATACTGTCCGCTGTCGTGCATTCGATGCACCTGATCCGTTTTTTAAGCCCGGTCATCAGGCCCCGCCTGATCGTATTCAATTATCATCGCATCAGGTCAGACAACGATACTGGCTGTTCGCTTTATGACGATGATGTCTTCGGGCCCACAGCGGCATCATTCCGAGAACAGATGAACTGGCTTAAAAGGTACATCGGTATCATATCGGAAGACGAGTTGATCGAATACCTGAATTTCCGCGCTTTTCCTCCCGGAATCAACGTACTCATCACATTCGACGACGGCTATATTGATAATTATAAACTAGCGTTTCCAATTTTAAAAGAACTCGGCATTCCCGCCATTTTCTTCGTGCCGACGTATATGATCAATACCCGGCAACTCGGCTGGTGGGACATCCTCGCCTATATCATAAAAAATACCGCGAGTCCGGACGTCTCTTTCGCAGGAAGGTCCTACGACCTGAGAGCCGGAAGAAGCAGGACCATCAGAACACTGCAGTCAATAATGAGAACTCTGCGTCCTGCTGAAATATCCGGGGCCATTGAATACCTTGCCCGGGCCTGCAGAGTTCCTCTGCCGGACCATGAGGAGCAGGGGAGCCAGCTCATGACCTGGAAACATATCCGGGAGGTATCGGATAACGGAATACGGATAGGTTCTCATACCCACACGCATCGCAGCCTGTCCTTCATAAGACCTCAGGAACAACTTGAGGAAATGGTTGTTTCAAAATACATCCTTGAAAGGAAAACAGGCGCTCCCGTGAAATCTATAGCCTATCCGATCGGTGATTATCGCTTTGTATCGAGGTATACGGCGGAACTGGCGGAAAAATCGGGATACGAAGCGGGGTTTTCCTTCAATACGGGCATCAATATCCGCAAGATCGACCGTTACGACATCAAGAGAATCCATGTCTTCAACGGTGTCAGCATGCTCTCCGCGGCTATTATGTTCCCGCGCCTATTCACGTGGAAATGATCCCTAATGAAGAGAAAGATCAAGATCATCAGTATTGTCGGCGCAAGGCCGAACTTCATGAAAATTTCACCGATCGTGGATGAAATCCGCCGGCTCAATGAGACCGGAGGCGATCCGGAGATTCATTCAGTAATCGTCCATACCGGGCAGCATTACGACCGGGAGATGTCCGCACTGTTCTTTGATCAGCTATCTATTCCCGAACCGGATTACAATCTGGGAGTCGGTTCCATGTCGCATGCGAGACAGACTGCGGAAATCATGATGCGCATCGAGCCTGTATTTATTCAGGAGAAACCGGATTACGTCATGGTTGTGGGTGATGTCAATTCCACCATCGCGGCGGCCCTCGTGGCGAAGAAAATGGGTATAAGGGTCATCCATGTAGAAGCCGGGCTCAGGAGTTTCGATATGACCATGCCTGAAGAAATCAACAGGATGTTGACGGACGCCATATCCGATATTCTATTCATAACGGAGAGAAGCGCGGAAAAGAATCTGCTGCGCGAGGGCGTTTCTCCGGAGAAAATTCATTTCGTCGGCAATGTTATGATCGACACCTTGCTTAAGCACAGGGAAAAGGCGGAAGGTTCCAATATCCTGCGCAGATTGGGGCTCGTTGAGACTTCAGGCAGAGAAGGCGGGGCGATGTACGCTGTGCTAACTCTCCATCGACCAGCCACTGTTGACGATCCCCGGAAATTAAGGCAGGTGCTCGATGCCGTATCGGATTTATCGCAAAGGATGGATATTGTGTTCCCGGTTCACCCGAGGACCGCGGAGAGGATTGAAAGTATGGGACTTCGCCTCGGCGGCAGGATCATACTTACAGGCCCTTTGGGATACCTTGATTTTATCAAGGCAGTGAGCCGTGCAGCCATGGTATTGACTGATTCGGGCGGTATTCAGGAGGAAACCACGGTCATGGGTGTGCCCTGCCTGACCCTGCGTGAAAATACGGAACGTCCCGTCACGATTACGGAAGGCACCAACAGGCTTGTCGGGCTGAGCAGGGAAAGGATCAGAGAGGAAGCCATGAAGATCATCGAGCAGGGCATCCCCGCAGGCAGAATTCCGGAGCGATGGGACGGCATGGCCGCCGTCAGGATCATTGAAATCATAATGTCGGATTCAGTCTCCCCGACGCCTTAACTCCGCAAAGAGATCGTAGCTGTATGCCTTTAGCCTTTTGATGGACCACGCGAAATGATTTCTCGAACCTTTCCATATCGTATTAAGGGGGCCCTGAAGGAACATCTGGAGAGGGTGTCTTTTTTCGCGGAAACCATAAAATGGAGATGGAGAACACAGGAGATGATCCATGAAGAAATATTTTATCACTGGAAGATGTTCCTGCTGGGGCAGATTCCAGGCCGTATCGGCTCCGCGGCAAGAAAAAGAATGCTGGGTTTCAGGAAATGCGGCAGGGATGTTTTCATTATGCATCACGCCTGGTTCAAAATGCCCTGCAATATCAGCATAGGAAATGACGTGCGCATACATAACATGACCTATATCGACGGGTCGGGTGGAATCGATATCGGCTCGCATATCGGGATCAGCGCGGGATGCCAGATATATTCCCAGAATCACGGGATCAGGAAGAATGAGCTTTATTACAGGCAGCCTTACGAACTGGCGGAGGTCGTCATTGAGGATGATTGCTGGATCGGGGCAGGCTCCATCATAACGGCCGGCGTGCGATTAGGAAGGGGCACGGTTGTGGGAGCAGGCTCCGTTGTGACACGGGACACAGAACCTTATTCCATAGTGGGTGGCTCACCGGCAAGGAGAATAGGTGAGAGGAGGTAAGAAGATAATCGGAGAGCAAAAAAATCGGCCGGCCGTTGCCTTAAAGAACATCTTAAGGCATTCGCTAATATACAGCGCGGGAAATTTTTTCAACAAGACTGTCGCGTTTCTGCTTGTTCCCTTTTACACTCATTATCTGGTTCCGGCCGAATATGGAACGCTGTCTCTAATCGAAATCACAAGCTACATAATTGAGATGTTCCTGGCCGCCGGGATCAGCCAATCCATCATGAGATTCTATCACGAGCAGGAATCGGTTGCTGAAAAGAAACTCCTGGTCAGTTCATCTCTCATCACCAGTGCTGCTTTCTCTTTTTTCGGTTTGATTCCTTTTATGTTCCTGACTGACTTCATGTCCGCCGTGATATTCGAAAGCACCAGGTATTCCGTCCTCCTGAAAATCATGCTCGCGACTCTCTTTTTTTCGATGACGAGCGAAGTGTCCCTGACCTACTTGAGGATAAAGGAGAAGTCCCTCGAATACAATGTCGCCGTAATATTGAGAACTCTTCTGAGTCTGACGCTGAACATCGTTTTCGTCGCTGTCTTCAGATGGGGGGTCTCCGGCATACTGATCAGCAGCCTTATATCCATAGCATTGAACGGAATTGTTCTGAACTGGCTGACGACCAGAGAAATTGGATTCGGTTTCTCCCTGCCTCATGTTTTCGAAATGCTGAAATACGGCCTCCCCTATATACCGAGCGGCCTGGGAATGTTCGTCATTAACTTCTCGGACAGATACTTTCTGCAAAGGCTCAGCAGCCTCGAGGAACTCGGCGTTTACTCTCTCGGCTTCAAATTCGGGATGATTTTTCAGTTTCTGATATTTGAACCGTTCATGCTCATATGGGGTCCTAAGCGCTTTGAAGTGGCCCGGCAGGATAACGGAAGCAGAGTAATAACCAGGGTATTCACCTACTTCTGCTTTATCCAGATATTTGCGGGATTAAGCCTGTGCCTTGTAATCAAGGACGTAATGTCGTTAGTAGCCAGTCCGGCTTATCAACAGGCATATCGGATCGTTCCATGGATCGTGCTGTCCTATTTTCTGCTGTCGATTTATTTCCACATTCAGATAGGCATTCTCCTGAAAAAGAAAACAAAGATAATCGCACTGATTATAGGAGCTGCGGTCGGGATAAAGATCCTTTTGAGCATTATCCTGATTCCCAGGCTTCATGGCCTGGGCGCGGCAGCCGCCACGTTAGGCTCGTTCTCCGTGATGTTTGTCTTAAATTACCTTGTCTCCAGGCGATACTATGAAATCCCATTCGAATATTCAAGGATTGCAAAACTTGTTTTCCTCGGGGTTGCGATGTATCTGGCAGTGAACTGGATCCCGCTTACTCCCGAGTTGTTTTCCATAGCCGTCAAATCGATGGTCGCGGTATCTTTTCCGCTCTTGCTCTATTATATGGGCTTTTTCGATATTCAGGAAATAGGAACCATAAAGAGATATCTGGTCAGGACAGGGGTCATGAATTCACGTCTCAAGGAGGCAGACCAGTGAAATCACCGGTGAAAAAGGTCCTTTCTATTCTCTCTGCGCCGCCGTATCCTTTGACGGACGGCTATACCGTCAGGGAATATCATTTTCTAAAAAACATCAGTCTCCGGTGGAACAAAGCACTGATTTGCTTTGAAAGAAACAAAGAGGAATACTTTGATCATTTACGGCAGTATTTTACGTCTATCAAGGTCATACCGAAGGCGAACGCAGCTTTCAGTTTGTTCAACTTCTCTGAAAACATGAAAAATATGATCCGACAGGAGATCGAGGACGGGGATTACGATCTGCTGTATGCCGCGGGGACTGTAATGCTCCCGTATTTGACGGATTACCTGGATAGGCCGATCGTGGTTGACCTGGTTGATGACGACACTATTCATATCTTCCACAGGTTCAAATTCGAGAGAAACCTTCTGAAGAAAGTGAAATGCTTTAAATGGTGGCTGCAATCATTGCGGTTCAGAAATCATTATGTTCCTCTTTTTAAGACCATCGTGATTTCTTCCCGCCGGGATGCGGATTCAGTAGGTAAATGCTGCAGTACCGCAAACCAGATCCACGTCATCCCCAACGGAGTGGATTCGGAATATTATAAGATGCCATCACGCGGCGTGGATGAAAAAGAAGAGCCGGTCCTGTGTTTTACGGGAGTAATGTCATTCGAGCCGAACGAGGATGCCATGATTAATTTCTGCTCTGCAATTTACCCTCTGATTAAGAAGAGACGGCCTGATGTCAGGCTGACCATTGTGGGCAAGGAACCTCCAAAGAGCATATTGAATTTGTCAAAAAAGGACCTCTCAATCGAAGTGACGGGGTATGTCAGCGACACAAGGCCGTACATGTGGAATGCCTCGGTGTATATATCGCCCATGAGGATGGGAACCGGCATAAAGAATAAGATACTTGAGGCCTGCGCGGCATCGAAACCGATCGTCTCTACAAGGATCGGTTGCGCGGGCGTCGATATTGAAGCGGGAGAAAATATATTAATAGCTGACGATCCGGTTGATTTCGCGGATGCAGTAGTACGTCTTCTTGGCGATGAGAGAGAGCGAAGGAGACTAGGCAGAAACGGGCGCGAATTAGTTGAAAAACATTACAACTGGGCGGGAAAGGCCGAGAATCTTGAAAATATCTTCCGGATTGCTTCGGACAAAGTGCACGATTCCGGCAGAAATCCCGGAAAATAAAGGGGAGACATCCGACCGTGCCTCACAATGCCTGTTGCCGTATTTCAAGAATGATAAGTGGAAATCTCCGCTCATGATCAGGAATATTCATATTTGGGGACCTCATATGATCGGTTCGGATATCAGGAGACTATTCAAGGGCAATCGCACAAACTGCACAAAGGAGATAGTTTTGTGCATGGCGGACCATTTCGAGCCGAAGTGGAACGGCGCCGACGCAGAAATCGAAAAGTCCCGCGTAAATCGCTGGAAAACGGAATATCCAAAGTTTGCCGATAAACACCGGGATTCCAGCGGGAGGCCTCTTCAGCACACATGGTTCTACGCGGCTGAGCAATATAATCCGGATTGCCTGGAGGCCTTGGCATCCTTGTGTCGGCTCGGCTATGGTGAAATAGAGCTGCATCTGCATCATGATCAGGATACTCCGGAAGGATTCAGGGACAAACTTGAAAAAGCCAAGAGAGATTTCTCCCGGCATGGTGCGCTGATCACCCGTGGAACCCCCACGAGATATGCGTTCGGATTTATCCACGGCAACTGGGCATTGAACAATTCGAGAGGAGGAAAGTGGTGCGGCGTAAATAATGAGCTCAAGATTCTGAAGGATGCCGGATGTTATGCCGATTTCACTCTTCCATCCGCGCCCAATGAATCCCAGACCCGCATCTCGAATTCCATTTACTACGCAAGAGACATCCACGGTATTCCGAAATCCCACGACACGGGAAGAATCGTCTTCGCAGGAGGAGGCGTCCGCGGAGATCTTATGCTGATACAGGGGCCGCTGACATTGAATTGGAGCAGGCGGAAGTATTTCATCTTCCCCAAAATAGAAAACAGCAGCATACACAGAAACTATCCCGGTACTCCAGACAGGATAAGATTGTGGATTAGACAGCATATCCACGTTCAGGGCAGGCCCGAATGGGTATTCATAAAACTTCACTGTCATGGGGGGCAGGAAGATGATTATGACGTCTTGCTCGGGAAAAGCGCCCACAAGATGTTTTCGTATCTGGAGGAAAACTTTAATGACGGGGAAGCCTGCCGGCTTCATTACGTCACCGCAAGAGAGATGTTCAACATCATTAAAGCGGCGGAAGACGGCAGATCCGGCAATCCCAGTCAATACAGGGATTATGCTGTGAAGCCCTACATCTGTTCGGAGGCGTCCCGGCCCCATTCGCTGGAGGAACATGACGGATCTGCGGCGTGACACGGACGGCTCCGGAATAATGGGATTCAGGATGGTGCTTGTCCTGTGGTTCCTCTACTTGTTCGAGCCGGCAAGATTGTTGGCTTACTTCGCGCCATCCCTGAATCCTTTGAAGTGGATTCCCACTGTTTTGCTGTATCTCGGGCTCTTGATATGGCTTCATTCCCCGATGAAAAAATACAATTACGGCTTCTATATTGCTTTTCTGGCGGTGACTCTGATGGGCACCGTTATCGCATTCTTTGATGGGAACTGGGGGATCGCAAGGGCGCTGAACAGGCAGATATTTCAATTCCTGATTCTGGGCCTGATGACTTTCACTTTTGTGAACAATGCAAACCGGATCAGAACATTGTTTCATCTCTATTTCCTTCATATCATGTTTTTTGCAGTCTGGGGCCTTTTCGGATTGATACTGTCTCCGATTGATCCCTCCTCGGATCCGGGCTTAAGAAAGATCGTGGCGTGGCATCCTTGGTTTGACAACCGGGATGCGTTCGGCCCCTTGATGATTATCGGGACGGTCTTTGCTCTGTATTATTTCAAAATGTATCCGGGGAGTATCCTGAAGATGCTGTTTCTGTCCTCGGCCTTTGTATGCCTTGCGGGCATCATTCTGTCATTCGGCCGCGGCGTTTTTCTCGCCATGATAGGAACTTTTGCTTTTGTCTGGTACCAGTCCCGGAAGAAGGTGACGGGCCTGATCGTGGCCGCCGCCGCCGCCGTTGTGATTGTCGGCATGACGTCGGTTATTTCACCTGCAGGCATGTACTGGGACAAAATGAAAACGATAGAATCCGGAGTTTCTTCAGGTACGGGAGCGGACCGGTTCAGGCTGTGGAGGTGGGCTTTAATAGAATTCATGGAAAGTCCCATTCTTGGCGTGGGTACCGGCAATTATGGAATAAAGCTGATTTCTTTAATCCCGCAAGAGGAGATAACAGCTTCAGAATATACATTGGGGAGCCTCTGGGGCAGATCCATCCACTGCGCACCCTTGACAATCCTATGTGAATACGGCCTGATAGGTTTCGCGGTATTCTCTTTTCTTTTCCTGGACTTTATCAGAACGAACCGGCAATCGAAAACCGATGTGAATGAAGCGGAAACTCTCCAAATGTGGCCGTCTGTCCTGCAGGCTTCCTTTGCGGCCTTTTGGATGAATGCTCTCTTTTATGAGATCATCTATGCCCCGTTCTTCTGGAATATACTCATTCTTAACAGAATGGTATATCTCCACCGGACAAGATTGAATCCCGGACGGCGGAATTCCGCGTCCACTCCCGTCCTTAGCGCGGCTCATGAAACAGCAAAGGGATAACACCGTGGATTTTTTCCGGGGGATCGCCATCCTCGACATGATCCTTGTCCATTTCAGCGGCTTCATGCCGCCTCTGATATCCAAGATAGTCGATTATACCGATTTTGCCATGGAAGGTTTCGTGCTGGTGGCGGGATACATGGTGGGGAGAAAATATTATCATGATTTCGCTTCGAGGTGGAAGCAGGTCGTCTGGAAACTCTATTCGAGGGCTTTGCAGTTGTACGCCATACATGCGGTTATGGTGCTGACAATAAACGTGCCCCTGTTCTATTTGCTTTATGATGAGAGGCGGACGGGACAATTTGGAGCATTCCTCCTGAATTCCTTGCTGCTTCTGAACCAGATCGGCCTCATGCACATACTGCCTGCATTCATCCCCTTGTATCTGGTGAGTCCCCTCATTCTCTACTTTTCGAGAAGACACGGGACATGGGTGCTCATCTTCAGTTTCGCCCTCTTCGGCATCGGAAATTTCCATCCCTATCTGCTCGATCTTGGAGAGAAGACGATTTTTCCGTTTATCCTCTGGCAGGTATATTTTGTGGCTGGATGCTTCATGGGGATAAGATCATTGGATCCGGGTAAAGGAAAGGCGGTACATCCGAACACCCGGTTTTCCCTCGCGGCCCTGTTCATGGCCATCATGATGATTTTGAAACATTTCAAAATCATCGATCCTTCAATGATTTCGAAATTTCCTCTCAACTTTCCCGGTCTTTTATACGGCGTGTCTATTCCGGCGTTCCTTTATACTTTCATTCTCAGGGCATGGAAGAGGATTCAAAGACACGGCATTCTACTCGCGCCGGTCAGCGCGCTCGGGCGAAACAGTCTCCTCGTATTTGTTATTCACGTCTACACGGCAAAATTCATTGTCGTCATGGACCGATTTTTCTCGAGCAGGGCCCTTGATCTGTTTCTGATTCTCTCGAGTTTAATCCTGATCTTTTCCATCGTACGCATGCAGAACGAGAAGAATAGAGACCTGCTTCAGGGCCTCCGCTCGTTCTTTATTAAAGTCAGGCAGCTCATTCCGGCGAACTCGTAAATGAATCCTCTTAAGATACTTCATGTGACTCATTCCCTGGATATGGGAGGGCTTGAAAGGGTTGTCGTAGATCTTGCCCGCGGCCTGACACGGGTCGGACACCGGGTGGATATATGCTGCCTGAATGGGAGGGGGACGCTGGCGGAAGAGGCGGAAAGAGAGGGGATCATGGTTTACTCTCTGAAAAAGAAACCCGGAGTCGAGTGGCTCCTTCCGGTGAAGCTTTCAAAGATCATCAGGCGGGGATATTATGATATTGTCCATACGCATAACGAAGCTGGAGCGATTTATGGTGTTCCGGCTGCGGTACTTTCCAATGTAAAAAACATTGTTCACACAGAGCACGGAAAAGAACCGAGCTACAGAAATAAAAGGCGGCTGTGCCTGGCGGAAAAATGTCTATTGAGAATGGTTGATCGGATTGTAACGGTCTCGAAGAATCTCAAAGATTATATGGCTGCATCGATGAACATGGAACCGGATTGTATCCGGGTAATACTGAACGGTATCGATATAAGTAAATTTTCCGGACGGGACAGAAGGACGCAAATGCGGAAGTCGCTCGGAATCGCGAACGAAGATTTCGTGATCGGGACGATTTCCCGGATAGTTCCCTTGAAAAATCACGAATTCCTTCTGAATATCTTCAAAGAATTGAGGAATCACGTACCCGGTATCAGACTTGTAATCGTCGGTGATGGACCCCTACGGGATGACATCGAGAAATCGGCTCTGGATAAAGGAATAGGTCGATCAGTATATTTTCTCGGCGAAAGGAGGGATACGCCAGAACTGCTGTCGCTATTCGATCTATTTATGCTTCCTTCATTTACGGAAGGGGTTTCATTAACCCTGCTTGAGGCGATGGCTGCGGGAGTTCCGGTTATCGCCTCGGATGTCGGAGGCAATTCAGAAGTTATTGAAAAAGGAATAAGCGGAATTCTTATACGTCTCGACAATCCCGCGAAGTGGATAGAAGAGACGGTAAGACTGATCAGGAAAAAGGAAGAACGAATGGAAATATCATCCAGTGCCGTGCAGTCTGTGAAGAAAAGATTCGGGGTTGAAATCATGATCGCCGAGTACGAAAAAGTATATCAGGAAGTTCTGGAGAAGACACCAGATCGGTAAAAATGAAGATCCTCCTTGTAGGCGCATATCCTCCTCCGCATGGAGGCGTGGAGGTACACGTCCGGCACCTTGAAAAGTACCTGCTGAGCCGGGGACATGATTGTTTCGTCATGAATATGGGTAAAAACAAAGAGCTCGCGGCGGCCAATCTCAGCTCTCCAAAGTATGCACTCCAGGCTGCGTTTCTGCTTTTCAGAATGAGGGATCGTCTGTGCCATCTCCACTTCGGGGGCACGCTCCACATCCGGCTTATTCTTCTGACACTTTTCTCAAATTTCGTGTTTCAGGGGAGGTGCGTGCTGACCATACATTCAGGGGGTTTGCCGCAATGGGGTACGCCGAAGGGCATTACAAGGAGGACTTTAATGCGCACAGCATTCTCCGGCTGTGGAGCGGTGATATGTGTAAACCGGGAAATAAAAGAGTATTTCATGGACCTGGGCATCAACACGGCAAAATTGCATATCATATCACCTTTTGCATTCAGCGGAATTAAGGTGGAGAATTCGATCCCGTCCCGCATAAAGGATTTTATGAAGAAGAAAAGCACTCTTCTCTGTAGTGTCGGAGGTCTCGAACCTGAATACGGGGTGGAATTTCTGATCGGCGCTTTTAAGAAATATCTCCGGCACAGGCCTGACTCGGCGCTGGTCATTATAGGATGCGGCTCTCTTGAAAAAGAGATCAGGACTTTCATTCGCAATTCCTCCCTTCAGGAAAATGTGCTCCTGACAGGCGATCTCGGACATCGGCAGACTCTGGCCGTAATGAGTTCGAGCCACTGTTTTATTCGTCCTTCGTTTTTTGACGGCGACTGTATTTCACTTCGCGAAGCCATACATATCGGAATCCCGGCTATCGCGAGTGATAACGGCATGAGACCGGAAGGCACAATTCTGTTTCCGATCGGCGATGAAGATAAACTTCTGGAAAGAATGCTCCAATCGACTTCAACGCCTCCTTTGAACACTGTAAATACAGCAAGATCGGACTATTCAGCCCTGTCGGAAGTGGAGAAAGTTCTTTTTTCCATAGAAAATCAACCGTATAATCCGGGTATGTGACTCAAATCACTTCCATATTGAATATCTTCCGGTAAAACACCTTCAGATTCCATTCAGAAGAGGGCAAATCAGGAGGTGTCCGATATGAAAAAGAGAGTCATCAACTGTATGAGGATCATGATTGCTTCAATATTTCTGATGAGCGGGACGGCTTTTGCGCTGGATCCACCTGCAATCACCGCAACTGCAAAAGCCCCCAATCAGATAAACTTGACATGGGCCGATGTCGCCGATCCTGGATATGGTTATCAGATAGAAATACAGTCGAGCGGAGATTCGAGATACGCGAATTGGACCATTCTCGCCAGGGTTCCATACTGGGTCACGGAGGCGAATTACACTGATCCTCAAGATGGTACAAGCGGATGGGGAGGCGCCTGCCAGTATCCCGTGTACGGACTGAGAAACAACACGACATATTATTTCAGGGTATGCTCCTACGCGGGATCATCCTATTCCGCTTACTCCGGCACAGCCTCAGCAATGACGACCAGCCCTGCTGCAATCCGCTATGTGTCGCTGAACGGCAACGATAACAATGACGGCACAAGCTGGGCGACGGCATGGAGGCACATCTACAGAGCGCAGGCAGTAGGCGCAGGGACTCTTGTATTGATAGACGAAGGCAACTATGCGTCGGATTACCTGCATGTCCAGAACAGCGGCACATACGGGAACAAAATTGTGTTCATGGCCTATCCCGGCAAGACAGTTACAATAACAAGCGGCGGGACCGATCAGGGTGTAATATACCTTAACGGTAGAAGCTATATAGTAGTGGATGGAATAAACCTCAATGGCGCGAATCCGGTCGGCCAGAGCGACGCCAGCATCCGTCTGGGCGGTGGTTCCAGCCGCAATGCCATAGTCAATTGTGAAGTTCAGTTGGTTAACTGGCCCGCTATCGTCGAATCCGGGACGTATAACCTCTTCCATGCCATCCGTATGCACAACTGCGGGACATATACAAATCAGGGTGAACCGGATGGTATATGCATGAATGGATCCAGCTCGAATTACAATGTTGTGCAATACGGCACTTTTTCGAGAATCGGACATGACGCAGTGCTGATGACCAACGGCGCAAGCCGCAATAAAGTACTGAATAACGTGATGGACATGTATTGGGGCGGCGGCGCGAATTGCGGACATGCCGGCACGCAGTACAATCTCATCGAGGGGAATGTCATCAGCAACGTTGGCAAGGAACTCCAGACAGGAAGCGGGAATTACAAGCCTGGTATCCAGCTTTCGTCTCCCAACAATACCGTACGACGCAACATAATACGCGACGGACGGGATACATCCGTCGATGGATCCATAGGAATCGAAGTAAGCGGAATTGAGGGGACTAATGCGGACGGAAACAAGATATACAATAATACGCTGGTTCACAACGGGGCTTTCGGACTTATCGCCATGGGTACACAGGGTACGAGAAATCTGGTGATTGCCAACAATATTTTCTACGATATGGATACAGGACACAACTCCAGTTCGGGAATATCAAGCCCCAACGTGGCGGTCGTCCTTGTGGATACCTACACCGGATCCGTTGTCCATCATAACCTTATACTCTCAAGAGTAAACGGCTCGGATTCTCCCTCTGCGGTCACCTGCGTTCTCGGCTACGGAAATGAATTGAGCACCTCGGCGGCAAACTCCAATTGGCCCGGTACTTATTACAACAATATCACATCGGCTCCAAATTTCTCCGATTACGCGAATTTCGATTACCACCTGAATCCGGCGAGCCAGGCGATCAATGCCGGCCAGCAGATCGCGGATAGTACCTGGGGCACGATCGGCCACCGGGGAACTGCCCCTGATATCGGCGCCTTTGAGTATTCCAGCGGAGGGTCTGCCGGGGCCGATACTCCGCCCGCCGCGCCGAAGAACCTTCATATCGTAGTACAATAAATGCTCATCCCGACCCGTCCTGCAATACCTTGTTTACAGGAGAGGTTTTGCAGGACGGATCAGGCATCCCGTCATTCAGTCATAAATTCACGAAACACATCAAAATGAATACGTGCAGGGATACATTGCTTTTGTCATGGCTTTGCATTTTCATGTGGGTAGGCTTTTCCGATGCACAGGCGCTTGATCCCCCTTCGATCGGCGCCGCTGCAAAGGGGCCGAACCAGATCAACCTCACTTGGAGCAGCGTGGACAGGCATGGATACGGGTTCAAAATGGAAATCAGAGCGAAAGAGGATTCCAGGTATAAAGACTGGACGCCGCTTCGTCCCGGCAACGGCAAAGATCACCTGCCGTACTGGGTCACGGAGCCTCAATACAGG
>Ga0067045_1028034_pt1 | contig 45654 bp, 35 predicted proteins | sample TerdegcTABiofilm_FD_59184 | JGI IMG/M metagenome (GOLD analysis project Ga0067045, IMG submission 59184) | Combined Assembly of (Gp0054472, Gp0054536) Wastewater bioreactor microbial communities from Singapore -Terephthalate degrading...
AATCCCGCCGTTAAATTTGGTGGCCGGATTGGGATAATTCCGCTCCAGCAGACTACAAATATAAAAAAAACAGCCACTGTTCTGATTTATTTTCTGTGGAAAGAGCCCCGGTTGAAGTAATAATGCCGGCGCTAACAGTTAGAGTATTTTCGGTCTAACCTAAGGTCATTTCGTCATTGAACGTGTAGATATATAAAATATATTCTTTATTTAAAGTGTTCATATTGTGTTTGTTTGTATATTTGTGCTGATTTACGGCATAGCCAAAAATCCTCACAACAGGGAGCCTTGCGCTCTCTGTTGTGTTTTCGGCAGGGCTATGCGTTTACCCGGCAACATTTTCTCCCGTGTATACTTGTGCCGCTTTTCGTCCAGGATAGACTATACTCCCCGGATGTGTTTATTCCGATTCGGGTTCATCGCGCCTTTTACCTGGTTGAGGAACCCGGGCATTCGTTCCGGTCTCCAGGCTTCAGGATCACAATACTCTGCCCTTGTTTATTAGCATCAGGTAGCGCATTGCTTGCGTTTAATTGCTGCAGCCTTTTTCGCCCGGTTCAGTGTCGCTTTCCATCGCATGAGCTTCCGTTGAAATGGCAGTGCCCGCGAGTAATATTTAGAGTATCCTCGGTCTAAGACAACAAAGAAGCTATCGAAAAGGGAGATATCTCTGTTGTGATTTGCTTTCAAATTAAAGTGTATCTTCGATCGAACACAACCATTACAGGCAAATGCATTACAGACAAATGTTGTGATTTGCTTTCAAATTAAAGTGTATCTTCGATCGAACACAACGATAAAGAGGTTAAAAGGCGAGACTACTGTGTTGTGATTTGCTTTCAAATTAAAGTGTATCTTCGATCGAACACAACATCCTGATCGTACTTTCCGTATTCGATTAGGTTGTGATTTGCTTTCAAATTAAAGTGTATCTTCGATCGAACACAACGAAATCTCCGATACGATGAGTATGTCTCCGTTGTGATTTGCTTTCAAATTAAAGTGTATCTTCGATCGAACACAACCCACCACGCTTTCGGGTGGTGGCTTAGATTGTTGTGATTTGCTTTCAAATTAAAGTGTATCTTCGATCGAACACAACTTATAAGAGTGGTAGCGTTTCTATCGTTTCGTTGTGATTTGCTTTCAAATTAAAGTGTATCTTCGATCGAACACAACAAGTGTGTAATTCTTCATATCTCGCTTCGTGTTGTGATTTGCTTTCAAATTAAAGTGTATCTTCGATCGAACACAACTATTATCTTCATGGCCGTTTCGCCGCTTATGTTGTGATTTGCTTTCAAATTAAAGTGTATCTTCGATCGAACACAACGGTATCGTAAATCCGGCCGCCAATAGCGATGTTGTGATTTGCTTTCAAATTAAAGTGTATCTTCGATCGAACACAACTTTTTCGCTGTCTGTTATTTTCGAAAAGTTGTTGTGATTTGCTTTCAAATTAAAGTGTATCTTCGATCGAACACAACAGAGATAGACGACGTAACATTTGAGGAGGTGTTGTGATTTGCTTTCAAATTAAAGTGTATCTTCGATCGAACACAACGCTATCATACGAACAAGGGAATAACATGGAGTTGTGATTTGCTTTCAAATTAAAGTGTATCTTCGATCGAACACAACTTCGCCTCGCCAAATGCCTATACCTATCTGTGTTGTGATTTGCTTTCAAATTAAAGTGTATCTTCGATCGAACACAACTGGATTCGGCATTTCAATCCACAACCATCGGTTGTGATTTGCTTTCAAATTAAAGTGTATCTTCGATCGAACACAACGAAAACGGTAGCCAGCATTGAGACATTCGGTTGTGATTTGCTTTCAAATTAAAGTGTATCTTCGATCGAACACAACCTATTCAATTAATAATACTTGGCCCAGTCCGTTGTGATTTGCTTTCAAATTAAAGTGTATCTTCGATCGAACACAACCTGCACATCGGCTTCAACCCATTGCACACCGTTGTGATTTGCTTTCAAATTAAAGTGTATCTTCGATCGAACACAACCACGGCGTGGTATTTCTTAAATAAATACGAGTTGTGATTTGCTTTCAAATTAAAGTGTATCTTCGATCGAACACAACTTACCGTATGGCATATTTCCACTGCAAATAGTTGTGATTTGCTTTCAAATTAAAGTGTATCTTCGATCGAACACAACCAGGTGTCGGCGCACCACACCGAAGAGACCGTTGTGATTTGCTTTCAAATTAAAGTGTATCTTCGATCGAACACAACAGTGCAAACAAGCACCAGTTGGCCATCTTCGTTGTGATTTGCTTTCAAATTAAAGTGTATCTTCGATCGAACACAACTAGAACCCCGTCCACACTGCCTTCGCTTCGTTGTGATTTGCTTTCAAATTAAAGTGTATCTTCGATCGAACACAACAGAGCTGCTGGAAATACTACTCGAGAATGTTGTTGTGATTTGCTTTCAAATTAAAGTGTATCTTCGATCGAACACAACGCCCCTTTTTAAGGGGCTTTTTGCTTTATAGTTGTGATTTGCTTTCAAATTAAAGTGTATCTTCGATCGAACACAACACCCCAGTACTTTGATGCCGGTAATGTTCTGTTGTGATTTGCTTTCAAATTAAAGTGTATCTTCGATCGAACACAACACGGATGATGCCAGGCCCCAGCAGTGGGTCGTTGTGATTTGCTTTCAAATTAAAGTGTATCTTCGATCGAACACAACTGGATGCGCTAAAAGACTTGACAGGGGCGGGATTCCGCCCCTTTTTGTCTGAAAAAAAACGGTGCCGGAACCCATTTTTCCAATCCTGATCGAGTTGGTTTTCTGATCCTGGCCTCAGAATAATTCGAGCTGCTGGGATACCGGAGGCGGATTTTTTTCGGCCTTCCCGTAAAAAATTTCCATCATGCTAAACTGTTTATCGGTAACGCACATTATACCCACATGGCCCTTATCGGGCAGTATGCTCTTTACCCGGCGTATGTGCACATCGGCATTTTCGCGGCTGCTGCAGTGCCGTATGTACATGCTGAACTGGAACATGGTAAAGCCGTCGGCCATTATAGCCTTACGGAAACGGGCATATTTTTTCTTTTCGGCCTGGGTTTCCGTAGGAAGATCGAAAAAAACCAATACCCACATAATACGATATGCATTTAAGCGCGAACGCATTATACCATTAGCTGCGGATACAGCATTTTGCGCTGTTTGCCCTCGAAACAGCGGGCCAGGGCGGTGGTGGTACGCTGCATGGCATTCATAAGCGGACTTTTTTCCTGCTGCATGTATACATCCATAGCGGGTATAGCCAGCAATGTACGCTTAATGCCGGGGTTCAGCTCCAGCATATCGGGCTGGGTTTGTACCATAGGGTAAATAAGCATATCTACAAAAGGGCGGTAGGGCTCCATAATATCATCGGCCAGGCAGTAGGCATTATACTGGCTGCGGTGGAAGATACCCAGGGTAGGCATAAGGCCCGAACTTACCAGGCTGCGGGCGGTAACCGCACGTAGAATGGCATACCCGTAATTGAGCAGGTTATTAGGCTCGGGCCCGAAACGTTCGCGCACAAAACCGGGAATACTGCTAAACAGGTGTTTCCAGTAATATACGGCAGCTGTGGCTTCGGCATTGTCGGCATCGCCGCTTTTTACGTTTTTGCTCAGCTCCGTAAGAAAGGCATGCGGCAGTCCGTAGAAGCGAAGTACGGCTGCCTGGTTTTCGATTTTGGCACTAATGGTTTGCTGCCAGAGCTGTTTTTTAAGCGGCACACTGGCTTCGGCCTGTACCCGGTAGCGGGCGCTTTGCAGGGTATGCCCTTCGATGGGCAGCATCAGTCCGTCCGGGTGATGGGTGGCATCGCAGCTGATAAGGGCCACATTGTTTTCCATCAGACGGGCAATAAGGCCCTGGGTAAGGGTAATCTGCTGATGATCGAGCAGGATAAAGCCGATGTCTTCGATGGGTATTTCTTTGCTTTCGTCCTTATCGGGCTGCTCGATCAGCAGCTGAGCATTACGGGTTTTAAGATAGGCTGGGTTGCCAAAGTAAAGGGTTCGTTTTATCATAGGGGAAGGAGATTAGTATTCGCCAACTTTTACAATTTGACCAATGTGGTTGATGCGGACTTTTACAATGTTCTCGAGATGTGGAAGGCTTTTAACATATTTGTATGTTATATCTTTGAGTTCTTTAGGTTCTTCTACATTTGTTTCAAGATGATGGCGGAAGGCATACTCCCGGACAGAGGAATTGCCGTAACTGACCTTGGAGAGCTTTTGAACCCTGAACAGATGCGGACTGATGCGGGCATAGTTATCAGGATCTTTGAGGTCGATTTCATTTGGGTCGAAACCTGTTTTTTCGTCAGGAAAAATGAAATATTCGTTTTGTTTCATGGTAAAAAGAAAGTTCCAGCCTTCCGATGCATTTAAGGTCTTGTCAATAATTGGCAGGCCTTGTATACTGCGTTCAACTGCCTCGAAAAGAGATACGATATTGTCCTGCAACTTTCCATCGGCATCCCGGTAAATAGCTACATGATGATTATTCCCGGTACTTACATAATCGACGGGGATGTGTTGTCCGTTTTCATCCAAAATGAGTTGCCCCAGGTGATCTTTTTTGAAATGCAGAGCCCCGGCATTTTTAACACCGCTAATCCGTACCCGCTTAATACAGATGCCTTTTTCTTCATTAAACCATACCGGATTCTTATCCAGGTTCGAAAAGGCCTCTTTGGCATTACCGCCATACTCGGCCAAGCGTTTGCTGAGCAGGTTCCGTACGGCAACATCAATAACTTTGTCGATGCTTTTCTGGTCTTTAAAATTTTCGGGAGTAAGATCTTTCCGGATCGCAAAATCTTCTTCGAGCCAAACAAGTTTAACCTTTTCGGGTAGCGTCTGGCTTTGTGTTTCATCGGTATATATCGGATTTTTAGCAAGTGCATTTTTCCCTGTAAAGGCTTTTTTAGGGTCGTTACCGTTTTCCTGCAATCTTTTCAGAAGAAGCATCCTGTGTTTGGGATCGGCAACCATTTGAATGTAATCAGTATCGAATTTTGCAGAAACTTTCTCCTCTTTACTTTCGTAGTAGCGGTATTTACCGTAGATCGTTTCTTTGTGAAGCTGTCCGCGGGGCGTGAGTTCTGTTTTGATTTTAGTTCCTCCGGAGGTTTTTACCTTGTTTTTGTTCTTGGTAACAACCTTATTCTTGGCTTTATACGATATAAGTACCTGTTCCAGATGTAGTTTGGCTTCTTCGCGAAAACGAGGCAGAGGCAGGATAAATTGCCGCTTTTTATTCCCTTTATCGTCAACAATCTGTTCGGTTTCTTTTGCTTCAATGGCAAAAATATGCACATGCATTTTGTGTGCTTCGTTTTTACGGGCACTCAGATGGTTCAGATATTGGATATAGCTGTGTTTGGTAAATGCCACTGTAAGTGCATCTATTGCATGGTGCCTGTGATCGTTTCGTTTGGTCCAGTTCAGAATCCGTTCTCTGGAGGTTCCGTCTTTTTTCATTACCATTGCAGTAAGACCAACAGCCCTGTATTTATCCATATTCAGCTCCTGCATCAGGTTTACCAGGCCCCAGTCTTCGCGCAAACGTGCTGTAACTTCGCCCGTGGTTGCTACAACATTACGGGTAATGCTTAGCAGTAGATTTCTGGCTGCGCGGGCAATGTACTGGCTATTGCGAAGGTCTCTTTCAATAAAGCCGTCGCCTATTTCTGAGATACGTTTTTGCAGCTTCATGAATTTTGTATTGCCAATACCTTCTTCACTGTTCTTCTTATTACATTCCCGCAGGTGTTTAATACGTTCGATAAAATCGTCAGTGGCTTCGCTGCCAAATTCAGACTCAATATAATCTATCGCAGTGCGTTCACCCTTCTTTAGATTATTATGTCTGAAACATAGAACTTTGTTTGAGAAACTATCATCGAAAAGCCGGGCCTGAGGGATTATATGGTCAATGTCGATCTGGTTACTAAAAAGTATCTCGCGCGGGATATATGTATTGGTATACATATCCTTGTATCCATTGTTCTTCAGTTCTTCGTAAAGTTTGTATCGTATAATATCGTTACGGCTGGGATTGGATATTCCAAAATCGTTTATAAGAATCTTGCAGATGGCATCGTGTTTCCGCTTTGCTTCGTTATTGGCAATGGACATCTCCTGCCTTTCTTTTGCGTTCTTTTTAAGTTCGCGGGCAAGTTCAATACGTATTTCATCAAATCTATAGTAATGGGTAATATTACCGTCTTTATCTTTTTTACTGTTAGACTCAATAAGTGTATTTACCACATTTACCAGCTGATTCAGGATTTTTTCCACCACCGGGTTTCTCAGACTGTTCTTTTTCAGAAGATCGAGTTTATCCTGTAACGGACGATTTTCTATTTCTTCTTTAGTGAGTGAAGATGCGGAATGCCTGTAACCAGCCTGTTCGCAGGCCTGACTATAGCCATTTTCCCTGATATATGGGTATATTTTACGTATGGCCTTTGCACTCAGGTTGCCAAAATCGTCAGCTAAACGTATTCCGGATAAAAGGACAGCGTGTTCCCTGCGGAACCCAAATTTGCCGGCGAGTAATTTATATAAGTGTTCATTACCACTTACGGATTGGTCTTCCTCATAGGAATATAAAAGATGCCAGAGCTGATAGGAAGCCTGCCTTTCGAAGTCTTTACCTTCCAGTTCGGCATTAAAGTCGAGAATAGATACATCTATCTCGAGAGCTGATAGTATAGAACTGAACATTGCTTTTAATTCCTTTGAAGTCGCAGAAAGCAATGCGATATCGAGGTCATCGTTTTTGGCGGGTTTAAGCAGATCTTCATCGTAACCTTCCAACTCCATAATACGGAGTAGCACATCGTATATTGCTTTATTGGTGCGGTTCCCTTCCAGTACAGAATAGTTGGCTTCCCAATCTTCGGGTTTATAGCCTAATATTTCCAGAATCTTTGCTGAAGACAGGTTCCCTTTCATGTTCAGCTCTTCAAAAAGCAATTGCCTGGCTTCCTGGTCCGGTTTAAGTATTTCGCGGCTTTTTTTATTTTTAAATTCAAGATTCTGCAGTACCTGCCATATTTTAAACTCCTGAAACAGAGGAGATGACTTGGGTGTAACTTTTAAGCCAATACGTTTTTTTGTTCTCTGACCCTCTTTTTCAATGACAACTTCTCTACTTTCGAATTCGCAAAAGCTGACCAGTGATTTCTGAGATTTCAGTTTCCGCTGGTAAAAGATAACCATGTCCCGGATCTCTTTTTTTAAATCGAAGGTAAGTTCCGGATAAAACTGAGCCTGCTTTTCCCAGATGCGTTCGAATTCGTCCAAATAATCCTGCCGGTAAAAAACCATATTCCGCAAAGAGGTATGCGGATTCTTTTTAAGACGGGCATACAGGTATTGCCCCACGGTTTGCTTTTTGAAATAAAGTTCTTTACTGCGATCGCTGATAGCACCCAGGTATCCGCTCGATTTATTCAGATCGTTATTGATCTCTGTAATAACATAAGCTACTTCCTCGGCACTGAGTTTTTCTGTAAGAGCACGTACCCGCCAGGTATAGGCCTGTAATTTTTTTTCTTCCCTGCGTCCTTTATTTTCGGCAATATTAAAGCCGAATGTTCCCCAGAAGGCGGCAGATGTGGCCCGTTGTCCTTTTCCCTCAAGCTGCTTTTTAAATTCAGGAGTAAGGATATCCGGATGAAATTGCGCCTGAAAGTACCATATTTTATCCAGTTCGGCCTGGAGATCGGAACGATAAAAATCGGGCATATGCTTCTTTCCTTCCTGTAAAAGCTGCAGGGTAAGCTGGCCGGGAGTTATATCATCCTCATACAACCTGCGGGCAGTTTCCATACCGTCGATGGCTTGTCCGTCTTCTTCATTCCGGGTCTTACGGCTGCTCTTGTAGCCTCTTTTTTTATTAATGGCAAGCAGTACCCGGGCGAAGTCTTCTTTGGTAATTTGCTCGCTTACGGCCAGCGCGCGCAGGGCATAGGTAGAATGGGTGCTGTTTTTATCGTGTTCGGCCAGTATCGTTTGTTCATTAATAATATGGTGCTCTTTCAAAAGCCCGATCAGGTTGCTTCTGCGTAACTGGTAACGATCCAGGTTACGTCGCATACTGCGTTTCAATGTGCGGTCTGCATTTATTGTAATGGGTTTGCCTTTGGCAAAATCCGTTTCCTCGTCGGTACTGAGAGGGATAATACGAACTCCGATTTGTTCTATAGAAGACTTTGCCGGGTTCTCAGCTTCCAGAACATGTGCAAAACCAATGGAGGTGGTGCCAAGATCAAGACCTAAAATTTTTTTCATGAAGTGCAGGGTATAATTAAATATTTAGTAAATTTGTAGTGAAGCAAATCACAATAAGGATTATTCCGTTGTGCAAACATTAAGCGCCTCGTCTTATAATACGGGGCTTTTTTATGCCTTATAATTACCACGCAGGGGGCAGGGTATGGGGTTTGCATCAGTAAACGGATTTTGAGATCAGGTGTATAAATGTAGCTTTTTTATACGTAAATGCAAAAAATAAATTTACTCTGACCGTAATTTTTATGTTCTGAATGCCTGAATGCCCAGTGAAGCTATATGCATAAGGCTATCTGCTTTTTTAGTACTTTCGCAGGGTAAAACCATAAGCCTGCCCTTTACCGCAGCAATACAGATAATGATTCATTTAAAAACACGCGAAGAGATAGAACTCATGTACCAGTCGGCGCAACTGGTATCGAAAACCCTGGGTATGGTGGCGCGGGAAATAAAACCCGGCGTAACCACCCTGCAGCTCGATACCCTGGCCGAGGAATTTATACGCGACCACGGCGGAATACCGGCCTTTAAAGGTATGTATGGCTTTCCGAATACCCTGTGTATGTCGCCGAACGAACAGGTGGTACATGGCATACCGGATAATACCCCGCTAAAGGATGGCGACGTAATATCGGTTGACTGCGGCGTACTTATGAATGGTTATTATGGCGACCATGCCTACTCTTTTGAAGTGGGCGAAGTAGCCCCGGAAACACGCAAACTGCTGCAGGTTACAAAAGAAAGCCTGTATAAAGGCATTGCACAATGTGTAAAAGGAAACCGCATAGAGGACATAAGCTATGCCATACAGCAACACTGCGAAGCACATGGCTATGGTATTGTACGCGAACTGGTTGGGCATGGCTTAGGCAAAAAAATGCATGAGGATCCGCAGGTGCCTAATTATGGCAAACGCGGCCGGGGTAAGGTAATAGCAGAAGGACTTACCATTGCCATTGAACCTATGGTGAACATGGGTACGGGCGAAGTAAAATTCCATAAGGACGGCTGGACGGTAACCACGAAAGACAAAAAACCTTCGGCACATTTTGAGCATGATGTGGCCGTAATTAACGGTAAACCCGTATTGCTGTCGACCTTTAAATATGTATACGAAGCCCTGGGTATTGAAACGGATGAGGAAGCACCTTTCCTGTATAGTACCCTGGCAATGTAATAAAAGCGAATACTGTAGAACGAAAAAAGGTTTTCCCGCGAAGGAAAACCTTTTTTATATGCTTATAATATGCTGTTTAGGCGTTTACGGAGTTCATGTTATCCAGTACATCGCATACCTCTTTAACGGCAGCGGCTGAATTTTTGAGGAGTTCTTTTTCCTGGTCGTTCAGTTGCAGTTCGATAATTTTTTCGATACCGTTTTTACCGAGGATTACCGGTACACCCAGGTACAGGTTGTTTACGCCGTACTGGCCGGTAAGCCATGCGCAAACGGGGAATACACGACGCTGGTTGCGTACAATGGCTTCTACCATCTGTGCAGCGGCAGCACCGGGTGCGTACCAGGCCGAAGTACCCATAAGGTTTACCAGCTCGCCGCCACCTTTTTTGGTACGTTCGATAATGGCATTGAGCGTATTTTCGTCGAGCAGTTCGGTTACGGGTATACCGCTAACGGTTGTGTAACGGGGCAGGGGCACCATAGTATCGCCGTGGCCACCCAGCAGCATAGCCTGTATCTCTTTGGGAGAGATGTTAAGGGCATCGGCCAGGAAGGCACGGTAACGGGCCGTATCCAGTATACCGGCCATACCCATTACGCGCTCCGACGGAATTTTAGCCGTAAGGAATGCGCAGTAGGTCATTACATCGAGCGGGTTCGATACCACAATAATTTTGGCATCGGGGCTGTATTTAATTACATTTTCGGTTACGCTTTTTACGATACCGGCATTGGTAGCGATAAGGTCGTCGCGGCTCATACCGGGTTTGCGCGGCAGTCCGGATGTAATAACCACCACTTCGGAACCTGCAGTAGGCTCGTAGTTGTTGGTATATCCTTTAATGCGCGAATCGTATACATTGATAGGGGCAGTCTGCCACATATCAAGCGATTTACCTTCGGCTACGCCTTCTTTAATGTCGATCAGGATCACCTCTTCGGCAAGCTCCCGCTCAGCGATCACATTGGCGCATGTGGCTCCAACGTTTCCTGCTCCTATAACTGTAACTTTCATTGTAATTAGAATTTGAGATTATGAATTATTTTTTACTCTTTTTTACATTCTGGGTAAGGGTGTCGATAAAGAAGGCCAGCTGATGCTTAAGATCTTTGCGGTGTATAATTTTATCGAGGAAACCGGTTTCGAGCACAAATTCGGCGGTCTGGAAGCCTTCGGGCAGGTCTTTTTTAATGGTTTCCTTTACCACGCGCGGACCGGCAAAGCCGATAAGGGCCTTGGGTTCGGCTATGTTCAGGTCGCCCAGCATGGCAAAAGAGGCCGTTACACCACCCGTGGTAGGATTGGTAAGTATGGAAATATAGGGCAGCTGTGCTTCGGAAAGTAGGGTAAGCTTGGCCGAGGTTTTGGCCATCTGCATCAGCGAAAAGGCACCTTCCATCATACGGGCACCTCCCGATTTGGAAATAATAATAAAGGCTTTTTTGTATTTGATACAATGATCGATGGCACGGGAAATTTTTTCGCCTACTACCGAACCCATGCTGCCTCCGATGAAGTCGAAGTCCATACAGGCTATAACGGTATCGTGTCCGTCGATTTTGCCGGCTGCCGTTTCAATGGCATCTTTAAGCCCGGTATTGGCAATAACGCTGCGTATACGGTCGGTGTATTTTTTGGTGTCGGTAAAATGCAGCGGGTCGCCGGAGGTAATATTGGGGTTTAACAGGCGGTATTTGCCGTTATCGAACAGTATGTTAAAGTACTCTTCGCTGCCGATACGGTCGTGATGCTGACAGTTGGGGCATACATAGTAATTTTCGGCATGCTCTTCGGAACGGATAATATTTTTGCAGGAAGGACACTTGTACCAGAGGCCTTCGGGGGTTTCTTTCTTATCTTCGGTTTCGGTAAGGATCCCTTTACGGATACGCTTGAACCATGACATTTCTTCTTCCTGTACAGACATATTTTTGCTGTTTTAGTGGAACAATAAGCCTGTTTAGGCTATGGTTACGGCCGGTTCGAGGTATACGTCCTGTATGGCATTGAGCAGGGCTATACCTTCGTTCATCGGCTTCTGGAAAGCTTTGCGGCCGCTGATAAGTCCATGTCCGCCGGCACGTTTGTTAATTACGGCCGTGGCAATGGCTTCCTGCAGGTCGCCGGCACCTTTGGAGGCTCCGCCTGAATTAATAAGACCTATACGGCCCATGTAGCAGTTGGCCACCTGGTAGCGGGTAAGGTCGATGGGATGGTCGGTGCTGAGCTCGGTATATACGCGCTTGTCGATTTTACCGTAGCTGCTGTCGCCCATCTGTACAGCCGTGTAACCGCCGTTGTTTTCGGGCAGCTTTTGCTTAATAATATCGGCCTGGATGGTAACACCTATATGGTTGGCCTGCCCTGTAAGGTCGGCCGAAACATGATAGTCTTTGTCTTTTTTAAAGGCATTGTTGCGGATATAGCACCACAGTACGGTGGCCATACCCAGTTCGTGAGCCATTTCGAACGCTTTGGCAATTTCCACAATCTGGCGGCTGCTCTCTTCCGAACCGAAGTAGATGGTAGCTCCCACCGCTGCGGCACCCATATTCCAGGCATCGCGGATGGTACCGTACATTACCTGGTCGAACTTATTGGGATAGGTAAGCAGCTCGTTGTGGTTTATCTTAACAATGAAAGGTATCTTATGAGCGTATTTACGCGAGTTCATAGCCAGTACCCCGTAAGTGGAGGCAACGGCATTACAGCCGCCTTCGATGGCCAGCTTTACAATATTTTCGGGATCGAAATAAGCCGGGTTAGCGGCAAAACTGGCACCGGCACTGTGCTCAATGCCCTGGTCTACCGGTAGTATAGATACATAGCCGGTACCTGCCAGGCGGCCGTGGTTGTATATGGCTTCTATACTGCGCAGCGTTTGGTTGCTGCGGTTACTGTGCGAAAAAATACGGTCGGTAAAATCGCCGCCGGGTAAAATAATCTGTTCCTTACGTATTCCCGTACAGGTGTGGCCCAGCAGCGTGTCGGCCTCATGCCCCAGTATCTCTTGTATTTTGCTTATTGACATATCGATATGTAATGGTGCGCAAAACTAACATTTATACCTCACTTAGCCAAAAGCAAAGCGCAAAATCGCATGCTGTTTTCAGACACAGCCACACCAGGTAATTATATACCGGGAAAAGCCCTGCAGATACCGTTAGCGGGGAACAGGCCCGTATTTGTATACGTAAAAAAAACACGCCTGGTAATGAAACCGGACGTGCTGCCTTGAAATTGCCTGTGAAAACCCTTTTAAACGCATGATTTCAGAATGGATCACAGACTTGTTTGTCTATTTGGGAACGCTCATGAAAAGACTGCTTGTATGTTGTTTTAGGACAGCACAAGATTAGGCTTTTTACAGCTATGGTATTTACTGTTTTATGCCATATATTTATCTAAAACGGCCAGCTATAGTTAATTAGCGGATTTTCTCCCGTACAAGCCGCCGATCCTGTATTTTTGTAAAGTAACAAAAGGCTTATGCAGCAGAAGGAATATCCCCGGTATTATATTACCGAAGTAGACCGCTATATCGACTCTGTGTATATCCATCACGACCTGATGGGCGAAACCTTTATACCGGAGCATGCGCACGGTAAGGCGCAGTTTCTGTACATCGAAGGCGGACTGGTATACATTGTAACGCCTGCCAAAACCTATTACCTGCCTGCCCGCCATTACATGTGGATACCCCCGGGGGTGCCGCACAGCATACATCCCCGTTCGCCGGATGTACTTATGCGTAACCTGTACTTTCCGGTATCTGCAGCGGAGAATCTCTTTTTTATGCGTACGGCCATTTACCCGGTAAACGACCTGCTGCTGCATTACCTGCTGTTTACAGGCCGCTGGAACGGAAATGTTTTCCGCAGGAACCGCGAAGATTATACCATACTCAGCGCCTTTAAACAGCTGCTGCCCAAGCTAAGCCTTTATGAGCTGCCGCTTTCGCTGCCTTTTCCGCAGGATAAACGCCTGAAGGAAATTGTAGAATATATGGGTCTGCATCCCGACAATACTCTGCCTTTCGAAAGCATTGCACAGCGTTTCGGGTTTAGCGAACGTTCGCTTTCGAGGCTTTTCCGGCGCGAGCTGCAAATGAGCTATGTGCAGTATTTTACCATTCTGCGTATGCTGCAGGCACTGCACCTGCTTATGGAACAACGTATGAGTGTTTCGGAAATAGCCCTGGCCGTAGGATACAGCAGTATGCCTACCTTTAGCAATACATTTACTAAAATTGTAGGTATGCGCCCTACAGAATACATGCGGATGAAGGGGATACTTGGCTGAGATAAGAAGGCGGAATTAGGTTTTTAGAGGAAAACAAGGTTCTTTGAACGAATTATTAAACTTTTCTATGAATTATTACTCTGTTATTTTTATGTTGGTCTCTTACAAGCGTAATACTTTGTGAAGGATGATGAGGCGGCCGCATACTACAAATCAGTAATGCATAAGGGAACAATACTTGAAGACCCTGCAAATGACAGTTATTTCTTACATATCCACGGTATGAAAAAAAAGGTAACTTATTTTTCATACCCCGGTGTAAGCGAAGCAAGGCCGATTAACCTGGTAGGAAAGGGCGGCTATCTGGAAGAATTTGTGTGCCGGGTATTGAACGGGATACTCTACTACACATATGTTGAGAATAACTATGCATGTATAACTGCTTTTAATGTAAATACAGGACAGGAAATATATCGCAAAGAGAGGTTATATAAACTTGACCGGCGTTTATCATTTTCTATGCAGGTAGAAGAAATTGCCCCGGACAATGAGTATGTACTTTATCGCTGGCAGAATCCCCTGGAGGCAGACAGGGAATGTATATTTTACCTGGTCGATAGTGAAGGTAATGTGCAGTATATGAAAAATATAACTGATATTTCAGGACAGAAAGACGCTTACCGGGAATTTAAAAGTAAGTTGGATAATGGTGACAATTTATATGTGTATACCTCCGGGAAGGTTGCTGTTTATGATAGATCGGGTGTGCTGAAAGAGGAGGTAAAAACAAATCCGAATGAATTGGTTGAATTTTATTGGGATCCCCGCAGCTCCGAAGTGATGTTTTGGAAAATGGTGGTAAATGAAAAACGCAGCGGTTTTTATATAGTAAACGAATTACAGTCTCTCACGGAGAATAAAGGTACTTTTTATCCGTTAAAGCTCCTGGCAAAGCCTGATTTTACAAGAAGCTCAGTAGGCGCTTCGTTGCGTACGCTGTTCGACGATGCCGGTAATATGGTTATGATTGTTGAGAACCAGACTGTAGACGAGCGTTTTTTATACGCATGGAAATATGCCTCTGATATATACGTGTTTTCTAAGGATGATAACCTGAAAACATCTTTCCAGATCGGAGCTAATTATCTGAAGCCATATATATACAAAAAACGCCTCATTATTAACTATAGAGCTGCAGAAAGGCATTGTGAAACAAATATGTCAAAAGTGAAGGAGGTAAAAGGTATAGATAAACAAACTACTCTTAATATGGTGAGTGTTAATCTGGAAACCGGAGCAAGAGAATGTGTTGACCTTTCAGATGTTGGGATAGGGCCTTTTTGGCGCAATTATTACCAGGGATCTAAAAAAACAATATACAGTTTTGAATAACAAGGTTGTACAAGTTAAGGTGCAACCATTGTATCAGGGCAGCTCGGCCATTTTTACCATCAGGCGTTCCATTTTATCGGTGACCTCGGAGGTGGAGCAGCTGTAATTATTGGCAATAACGCAAAATGCAATGGTTTTTCCGCTTTGTGTCTTTACATAGCCGGCATAGGATTTTACGCGGCTCATGGTACCGCTTTTGGCATGTACATTGCCCGCAGCCTTTGTGCCTTTGCACAGGTTGCGCAGGGTGCCGTCTACACCGGCTACGGAAAGCGATTCGTAAAAGGTGGTAAAACGGTTGCTTTTGTACATGTACTGGAAAATTTTAACAATGCTGTTGGGCGATATGGCATTGCTGCGCGAAAGGCCACTGCCGTCGGTCATAAAAAACTGGGGCGAGCTTACGCCTTTGCTTACCCAGAAGTTTTCGATAAGGGCATTGCTGCCCTTATTACTGCCTTCGCTCTGGCTTTTTGCCGAAATGGCCTTGTGCAGGTGCTCGGCATACAGGTTATTGCTGGGTTTATTGGTAAGGGCTACCAGTTTGCTTAGCGGGGGCGAGCTTATGCTTACAATTTCGCGGGCCTGGCTGTAGTCGATAGGGATACCGGCACGGCGGGCATTACGTGGCAGTCCGGTTACGTACAGTCCGTTGTCGTGGAATTGCTGGTAAAAGGTAAGGGCTGCTATATAGGGTGGGTCGGGCATGGAAGCATGCACCTCAAATTCGCTCTGGTTGGGTGTTATACGTCCGTTTATATAGCGGTGGTCGCTGTATTCGGCACCATATACATAGGCATTATCGCCGGCTCCGCCTGCCACAACGTCGGCACGTACCTTAAGGGAAGGTATATAGGGCCGTACGCCTATAAATTCGGCAGGTCGTCCTTCGCGGCCCGATTTAAACTTATACCAGATGGTATTATCGGCAAAGCTCAGTCCGCTGGGGGCAGCACCGTAACGGTTGCCTATATCGCTCCAGTTCCAGCCTCCGGGTGTCATAAGTTCTTCGAAGTAACGGTCGTCGGCCAGTATATCGCCGGCAATAACTTTTACGCCTAAGGCCCGAAGTTTGTCTAAACCTTCGCGTACAACGCAGCTGGCGCAGCGGCCTGAGTTATCTTCCGAGCCAAAGGTGGGATCGCCGCCGCCCCGTATAATAAAATCGCCGTTGAGTATCCCCTCCGACGATATTTCGCCCCGTATATAGTAGCGTGTGGTAAACGTATAGTTTTCGCCTAAGATCTCGAGTGCCGCCGAGGTAGTTACGGTTTTCATAACACTGGCCGGTACCAGGCACATCTGGGGATTGTGTTCGGCAATCAGTTCGCCGTTATCGAGGTTTACAGCTTTAAAACCCCAGGCGGCAGAAGCCAGGCCGGCATCGCTTTTAAGCCGGCTAAGTTCTGTACTTACAGCATTCTGTGCCTGAATGCTAAGTACGCTTACAAAAAGGAATACGGAAAAAAGAAATCTGTTCATGCCCTGCTAAGATAATAAAGCCTTGTGGCTTTTAACGCAGGCAGTGCAGAAAACCTTATACCGGAAGGGAAATTTTTTCGGTATTGAACTCGTCGGTTTCTATTACTCCGTCGCGCATACGCACAATACGGCGGGTATGTTTGGCTATATCTTCTTCGTGGGTAACAATTACAATGGTATTCCCGGCTTCGTTCAGTTCCTGGAACAGACCCATAATTTCGTACGAGGTTTTGGTATCGAGGTTACCGGTAGGTTCGTCGGCCAGGAGCAGCGAGGGGTTGTTTACCAGGGCCCGTGCCACGGCCACACGCTGGCGTTGTCCGCCCGAAAGTTCGTTGGGTTTGTGTTTCATACGGTCGCTCAGCTTCACTTTTTCGAGTGCGATACGCGCCCTTTCTTCGCGTTCTTTTTTACCGATACCTCCGTATATAAGGGGCAGAGCCACATTTTCGAGCGCCGTGTAGCGGGGCAGCAGGTTAAAGGTCTGGAATATAAATCCGATCTCTTTATTACGTACCTCGGCCAGCGCATTATCGCTCATATGGCTTACATCGGTGCCGTTCAGGAAATACTGCCCGCCGCTGGGTGTATCCAGGCAGCCTAATATGTTCATATAGGTACTTTTCCCGGAGCCGGAAGGCCCCATAAGGGCTACGTATTCTCCTTTACCTATCTCTATATTAATGCCTTTAAGTACCTGCAGTACTTCCTGTCCCATTTTAAAACTGCGGGTAATATTTACGGTTCTGATTATGGATGTCATTGGCTTCGGGATAAAAATTAATAACGAATATAATAATGTTCTTTGCTAAGACGCATATCGAAAAAAATGATGCCCATGCGAAAAAGGTCGAGGCTCAGCCGTACTTCGGGGCTGGCACTGATCTCTTTCCAGGCCTGCTGCATACCGGCACTCCAGTAAATATCGTCGAAAATGATACAGACGGGCTTCTGTGCTGCTGCTGCAAACAGCCGGTAATAGCGCATAGTGGCTTCGTATGTATGATTTCCGTCGATAAACACCATATCGGGAGGGGCAATCTTTGGAATAAGAACGGGCAGTATCTCGTCGAAATTGCCTTCGTGGCTCAGTATATTTACGTACCCGCTTTTTTCGAAGTTCTGTATGGCAATATTACGTATGTAGGGATTGCCTTCGATGGTATGTATTTCGGCATGCGGACAGGCATCGGCCAGGTACAGTGTGCTTATACCCAGGCTGGTGCCCAGTTCCAGTATACAGCGGGGCTTAAGGTAACGGGCTATGCGGTGCAGCAGCCGCGACTCTTTAACCGGTTTCAGAGAAACGGCCGCAATACGGCGCACAGGCAGCTCTCCGCCGGTGTTTTTACGACTACCCGCCCCCAGGTCTATATTGGGAACTGTGGCGGTACTGTGCAGCATTTCGCGGCGCAGGCTCTCTATGGCAGGTACCGGCCGATCGCCGGGAGCCGGAGCTATAGCCTGCGTATAAAAACGATACAGGAACGGAGAGTGTATGCCGTGGGCATTTACACTCTGCATACGCCAGCGTATATAGGAGCGGATCGTTCTCATATTACAAAAGTAATTTTTGCAGCAGGTATGGCTTTATTATTTCGATAAAAGAACTTAATTGCTGTACGTTTGATACCTTTGTGCAGAAATTTTTGAATTATATGAACAAGTTACAGGCATTGTTTTTATTACCCCTGCTGCTGTTTACGGCCTGTATGTCGCCGAAGCAGAAAGAAGAAAACCTGGCTAAGGAAGTAATGGCCATACACGATGAGGTAATGCCCCGCATGGGCGAAATATCGTCGTACCGCCGCGAGCTGAAGCAAAAGCTGCAGGCCCAGGAATTCCAGTTTTCGGCAGAAACACGTCAGGAAAGACTGGCCATGGAACGCCTGGTAACAAAGCTCGACAGCGCCGATAAAGGTATGATGGACTGGATGCACAATTATAACGGCGGGCAGGACCTGTATACGCACAAAGAAATTATGGAATACCTGGAGGGCGAAAAGAAAAAAATATCGGACGTAAAGGTATATATGGAAGCTACGCTCGACGAAACAAAGAAATATCTCGGTAAATGAAATTGAAATATATGTGTGGCGGACTTTTGTTCGCCTTTTTTTTGAGTTGTGGCAGCGCTGAACAAAAGCCTGCTGCCGATCAGGGGCCCAAACAACTGCCACTGCTGGGTAACGGACCTGTAACACCTTTTGGCTTTTTGGCGCACACAGGCGATACCATTACCGAAAAGAATATGGACAAAAAAATTACGGTTATGGACTTTTTCTTTACCTCGTGCCCTACTATTTGTCCTAAAATGAAAACGCAGCTGCTGCGTGTATACGAAAAGTATAAAACAAACGACCGGGTGCTGATCCTTTCGCATTCGATAGACCCGGAGTACGATACCCGCGAGGTGCTGGCCGATTTTGCCGGTCGCCTGGATGTAACGGGAAATACCTGGTATTTTTTAACCGGGGATAAAGACAGTATTTATGCCCGCGCCGAACAGTATATGATAAGCGCCAAAGCGGATGCTTCGGCGCCGGGTGGTTATGCGCACAGCGGTGCTTTTCTGCTTATCGACGGCGAAAGGAATATACGCGGTATGTACGATGGTACCCGCGAACAGGCCGTAGACAGTATGATGGTCGATATGGAGCTGCTGCTGAAGCCCTGATGTACTTTACTGTAATATTATTTCCATCCTCCGCCCAAAGCCCTGTATAATTCTATTTTGGCAAGGTACAGGTTGCAGGTAAGGGCAGAGAGCTCCAGTTCGCCCTGCAGCAGTGCACTTTGTGCGGTTATTACTTCCAGGTAATCGGCCATGCCGGTCTGGAACAGTAAACGGGCATCGCTTAGCGCTCTCTGCAGAGTAAATACCCTGTCCCGGGCAATCTGCTGCCGTGCCTTTAGTTTCTCTACTTTTACCAGGGCATCGGATACTTCGCCTACGGCACCAAGCACCGAACGCTCGAACCCGATAATGGAACGGTCGCGTTCTATTTTGGCCAGCTCGAACTGGGTTTTGAGCTTTCGCCGGTTAAAGAGGGGCTGCGTAAGTCCGCCAAAAAAAGTACCGAACAGCGAACCGGGAATGTTGAACCAGTTACCGGCTGTAAAAGAGTTGAGCCCGGCACCGAGGTTTATTACCAGCGAGGGGTACATACTGGCCTGCGCTACGCCAGCCCGGGCATTGGCCGCTTTTACCTGCAGTTCGGCCGCTTTTACATCGGGGCGGCGGCTGAGTATACTCAGCGGGAAACCGGTGCTCAGGCTGTCGCTCATAACCACATCACTCAGCAGCATACTGCGCTGTATGGAATCGGGCAGTTCGGCGCTGAGCATTTTAAGTGCATTTTCCTGTATCACAATTTCCTGTTCTATCTGGGGAATAAGCATTTCGGCGGCCTGTTTCTGCGATTCTACCAGCTGCACGGCCAGTGAGGTGGTCTGGCCGGCTTCTTTGCGCAGGCGGGTTATCTGCAATATGCTGTCGTTAAGCTGCACATTGCGGCGGGCAGTGGCCAATTGGGCATCGAGCATAAGCAGGTTATAGTATCCGCCTGCCACCGACGATACCAGCCGGGTTTGTATAGCTCTTACGTTTTCGCCGCTTTGCAGGTAATCGGCCTGTGCGGCCTCTTTCTGGCGGCGCATTTTACCCCATATATCTATTTCCCAGGAGAGGGTAAGCCCGGTATTAAAATCTTCGAGATGCGTGGTGCCAAGGAACTGCGACAGACTTATACCGTTAAGGCTGGAGCCGGAAGGACGGTTGCTGGCAGCACTTATGCCCAGGTTAAGGTCGGGAGCAAAGGCAGCACGGCTTTGCTTCAGGGTCTGGTTGGCGCTTTCGATATTTTTAAGTGCCAGGCGCATGTCGAAATTGTTGCGGATGGTTTTGGCAATAAGTTCCTGTAAAACCGGATCGGAAAAAAACTCCTGCCAGGGCATATCGGCTACACTGGCCGAGTCTGCAGGGGCCGCTGCATTCCGAAAGGTTTCGGGCAAAGTGGTTTGGGGCCTGCGAAAATTTTTACCGATGCTGCAGGAGGCCAGCAGCAGTATGCTAAGAGGGAGCAGCAGACTTCGTATATATATCTTTTGCATGTGTATGTTTACGTTTTTATATGCTTAATGTGTTTCTCCGGCGCTGGCTGCAGGTATTGCTTTCTTACTTGTTTTTTCGTGCAGGGCCTGGAATATCACAAACAGCACGGGTATAATAAATACACCTAACAATACGCCTGAAAGCATACCGCCTACGGCACCGGTACTAATGGAGTGGTTACCCAGTGCCGAAGGTCCCTGGGCCCGCATCATGGGAAGCAGCCCTACTATAAAGGCCAGTGAGGTCATTACAATGGGCCGCAACCGTAACCTGGCCGCTTCGAGTGCGGCAGCCGTAATGCTCATTCCCGCCCTGCGGCGCTGTACGGCATATTCTACTATAAGTATGGCATTCTTGGCCAGCAGTCCAATAAGCATAATAAGAGCTACCTGTACATAAATATTGTTTTCGATGCCGGCAATGCCTATGGCTATAAATACACCCAGCAGACCGGTAGGGATAGACAGTATTACCGACAGGGGCAGTATATAGCTTTCGTACTGGGCAGCCAGCAAAAAGTATACAAAAATGAGGCAGAGCACAAAAATGTAAACTGATTGTCCGCCGGAAGCGATTTCTTCGCGTGTAATACCCGAAAACTCGTAGGTATAGCCCGGAGGCAGTGTACTGAGGGCGGTTTCTTCCACGGCCTTAATGGCATCGCCTGTACTGAAGCCCGGTTTGGGAATTACATTCACTCCTATGGAACTGAACAGGTTGTAGCGGGTCATATTTTCGGGGCCGTATACCCGTTTAAGCTGTACCAGGGTGCTGAGCGGCACATTTTCGCCGCCGCTGTTTTTTACATAAACGCTGTTCAGGGCCGAAGGATCGGCACGGAAGGGCACATCGGCCTGTACCATTACGCGGTAGTATTTACCAAAGCGGTTAAAGTCGGAGGCCTGCATACTGCCAAAATAAGCCTGCATGGTGCTCAGGGCTTCGCGCACACTTACGCCTAACTGTTTGGCCTTGGCAGCATCTACTTCCATCTCCAGCTGGGGGTAATCGGCTTTAAAAGGGGTAAAGGCAACGGCCACCTCGGGCCGGCCCATAAGTCCGTTTATAAATCCGGTGGCTACTTCGCTGAACTTATGTACCGGGCCGCCGGTACGGTCCTGCAGCACCATATCGAGTCCGTCGATATTACTGAAGCCGGGAACCGTTGGGAAGGTAAACACAAAGAAGCTACCACCGTGTATGGTGTTTAGCTTTGCCTGTATAGTAGCCATAAGTTGGTTCAGGTCTTCGGTATTGCCGCGGGTACCCATAGGTTTAAGCTCTACAAAGCCCACTCCCGACGAAGGACTGGCCGAGTTGGACAGCAGGTTAAAACCGCCGATGAGGTTTACCGATTGTACAGCCTCCATTTCGTGCATCATGGCACCGGCCTCCTGCAATACGGCATTGGTACGTTCCAGCGAGGAACCGCCGGGTGTGGAAAGGGCAAATATGGCAAAGCTCTGGTCTTCGGCCGGGATAAAGCCACTGCGGGTATTACGCATCATAAAAACGGTAAGCGCAGTAATAAGTGCAAGTCCGCCAAGGCTGAGCCATTTGTTGCGTATAAGAAACTGAAGGCTGCGTCCATAGCGCAGGGTAAGTGCATCGAAACCTTTGTTAAAGCCTCCGGCCATACGTTTTACCAGGTTTGGGCGTGTGGCTTTGCCGCTTGTGGGCGCAGCATGTGCATGCCTTAGAAACAGTGCCGAGAGAGCGGGACTGAGTGTAAGAGCATTTACCGCCGAAATAAGAATGGCTATGGCCAGGGTAAAGGCAAACTGCCGGTAAAATACGCCCGAGGAACCGGTCATAAAACCTACGGGAAGAAACACGGCGGCCATAACCAGGGTAATGGATATAATGGCTCCGGTAATTTCGCTCATGGCCGAAAGGGTAGCACTGCGGGCATCCATATGCTCGTTTTCCATTTTGGCATGCACGGCCTCTACCACCACAATGGCATCATCTACCACAATACCTATAGCCAGCACCAGGGCAAAAAGTGTGAGCAGGTTTATGGAAAAGCCAAACAGCTGCATAAAAAAGAAGGTTCCGATAACGGCCACAGGAACGGCAATGGCTGGTATAAGCGTAGAACGGAAATCCTGCAGGAAAATAAGAACTACAATAAATACAAGCACAAAAGCCTCAATAAGCGTACTTTTTACCTGGTCTATCGACTGATCGAGTGCCCTTTTGGTACTGTAAGGCACAATGTAACCGATACCTGCCGGAAAACTCCGGGCCTGTTTTTCGAGCAGGGCTGTAAGGGCGGTTTGTATCTCGTTGGCATTAGAACCTGCCGTCTGAAAAATGGCAATACCTACGGTAGGCTTTCCGTTCACGAAACTCTGGCCCGAATAGGTAAAGGCTCCCAGCTCTATGCGGGCCAGGTCTTTCAGTTTAAGTAAGGAACCATCGGCATTGGCACGTATAATAATGTTTTCGTACTCTTCGGGACGGTTCATTTTACCTTTGTACTTTATAATGTACTCAAAGCTTTCGTTGCTGCCTTCGCCAAAGCGCCCGGGGGCGGCATCCATATTCTGGTCCTGTATGGCGGCCATCACTTCCCGGGGTGTTACGTTGTACGAGGCCATCTGCGCGGGATTAAGCCATACGCGCATCGAATAGTCTTTAGGGCTGCCAAAAGCCATAGCCTGAGCCACACCTTTTACCCTTTTAATTTCGGGTATTACGTTTATTTTGGCATAGTTCTCGATAAAGGCATGATCGTATTTGGCGGGGTCGTCGCTAAACAGGTTTACGAACATCATAATACTGTTCTGCTGTTTGGTGGTGGATACACCCATCTGCAGTACCTCGGCCGGCAGCTGGTTACTGGCCTGTGCTACTCGGTTCTGTACGTTTACGGCGGCCTGGTCGGGGTCGGTACCCAGTTCAAAATATACACTTATGTTCAGCGAACCGTCGTTTCCGGCGGAAGAACTCATATAGGTCATGTTCTCTACCCCGTTAATCGATTCTTCGAGCGAGGGTGCCACTGAGCGTATCACCGTTTCGGCATTGGCTCCGGGATAGTTGGCGGTTACCAGTACCACAGGCGGGGCAATATCGGGGAACTGCGTTACGGGCAGGGTAGCCAGACCCAGTGCGCCCAGCAGTACCAGCAAAATAGAAATTACCGTGGCCAGTACGGGCCTTTGTATAAATATCTTTAGCATATAATGTTTTGCGTGTTGTAAACAGCACCGGCATATCGCAGCCGGGAGCTGTCTGGTGTAAAACGGTTTAAGATACCGGCCGGGCCGGACTTATTTTGTTGCTGCGGGTATAGGGTTTACCTGTATGCCATCCTGCAATATGTGCAAACTGCCTGTTATTACCTGCTGGCCGCGTTCAATACCCTGGCTTACCAGGTAATCGTTCCCGTGTTTTCCGCCAATGGTTATGGGGGTCATTTTTACCTTATTGCTGTCGCCCAGTATATACACAAAAGTGCGGTCCTGGAGTTCGAAAGTAGCTTCGCCGGGTATCATCAGCACGCCGTGCTGCAGCTGGTTCATGCGTACCTTTCCGGTATTGCCCGAGCGCAGTATGCCGTTCCTGTTCGGGAAACTGGCCCGCAGGCTTATGGAGCCGGTGGTCTTGTCGAACTGTCCGTCTACCATTTCTATACGTCCTTCGCTGGGGTACAGGCTTCCGTCGGCAAGTACCAGCGAAACGGGGAGCAGGTTTTTTATTTTCTGCTGCAGGGTTTCGCCCCGGGTATCGCGGTTAAAGGCAATAAAATCCATCTCGCTCATCGAAAAATAAGCATAAATTTCCTGCACATCAGAAAGGGTAGTTAGGGCCTGTACATCCATGCGTCCTACCAGGTTGCCGAGGCGTTTGGGAATACGGCCGATATAGCCGCTTACCGGTGCTTTTATAAGGGTGTAGCCCAGGTTTATACGGGCCAGAGCCACAGAGGCACCCGCCTGTGCTACATTGGCTTTTGCCGCTGCCAGGGCCGCTTCGGAACTTTTAAGCTGTACGTCCGAAACTACATTGTTCTGGCTCAGTACTTTCATCTTGCTCACTTCTATTTCGGCATTTACCAGGCTGGCTTCAGCTGCCTGCAGCATGGCCTGTGCATTGTTGAGCTGCTCGCGGTAGGGCTGGTCGTTAATTTTGAAGAGCGGGTCGCCTGCTTTCACAAAAGCACCTTCGTCCACAAAAATATGATCGAGGTAACCGTCTACCTGGGCACGTATTTCTACATTTACACGGCCTTCCAGGGCGGCTGAGTATTCTTTGTAGGTAAGGGCCGATGTGGTATCGCTGCGGAGTACCGGAACCTGGGGTACCGAACCCGACTGGCCGCTGGTATTGGCCGAGCCTGAGCTGCACCCGTATGCAAAAACAAGGATAGCAAGCAGGGTAAGTATGCCCTTATATTGAAAAGTAAATCTTTTATATAACATCTGTATCGTTTTTTACGCTGCAAAGCAACAAAACCGGAAAGGATTTCGTAAAAGCAGAATGACCAATGAACTGTCAAAATGACGAATGCAATTCGTCATTTTTTTGTTGCAGCTAACCCCGGGAATAGGTTCCTTTGCACTGGCATAACATACAGATCATAATACTGTTTCAGCATAAAGCGCCATACGGCAACTGTGCGGTAAACACAAACGGATACAGCTTATGGGAAGCACATATTCTCTTACAGGTCCGGCCCTGCTTAATGTAAAGGCCTTTTTATCGTCGCGGCGTAATATACTGGAGCTGCGCTGGCTCCAGGAACTGCTGGTGGTGAGCACCCTGTTTATTTTATTTACGCTGAACGAGTGGACCTATATCAGTAACTGGAACGATCTGTGGAAAGGCATTTCCTATTTTGGCATACTGTATGCCCATGCCCAGGTGCATCGTTTTGCCCTGCTGCCCATACTGCTCGATAAGCATAAACCCCTGAGCTATGCCTTGTATTCCATATTGCTGCTGCTGGTTTTTTCGGCCATACTGCATGTGGTAAGCGTATACTGGCTGTACCCGAACTGTTTCCTTTACAAATCGCCGGCACAGGATACCTTTGTGTTCCATGTGGCTACCAGCGCACTTACACTTATTGCCATGCTTACACCGTTCCTGGTACTGCGTTTTTACCGACAGCAAAAGAATGATACCATGTCGCGGCTGTGTGTAAACGAAATGGAGCTGAACCTGCTGCGCTCGCAGCTGAATCCGCATTTTATGTTCAATATGTTCAATAACCTGTATGGCATAAGCCTGAAGGAACCCGAACGTATGCCCGACCTCATTCTGCAGGTATCGCAGCTGATGCGTTACCAGGTAGAAAATAATAAACGTATGTGGGTAAGCCTGGCCGATGAGCTGGCGTTTATCGAGAGCTATATTGCCCTGGAAGAAGAAAGGGTAAGCCGCCGCTGCAAAATAAGTTACGAATTTGCCAATACCTGCGAGCAGGCGCAATACCAGATAGCGCCTATGATACTTATTCCCTTTATTGAGAACGCCTTTAAACATGGTACCGACAGTATGGAATCGTGTTATGTGTGTATTTGTATACAGGTAAGCGATCACTGCCTGCAGATGGAGATCGTGAACTCGATTCCAAAAAATGCTTCGGCCAAAATATCTACAGGCATAGGTTTGCAAAATGCCCGGCAGCGGCTGAATATACTGTACCCGGGTAAACACCGCCTGCAGATTGCGGAGCGGGATGCCGAATACAGCGTTAAATTAGCATTGCCTTTATATTTAAAAGAACAGCTGAATGAGCGAGAAATTCCGGTGTCTGATTGTAGATGATGAATCGGCGGCGCATTATGTGATCGTGAGTTATATCGAGCGGATCGATCGCTTTGAGCTGGCCGGGCAATGTTATAATGTGCTGGAAGCGATCAACTTTCTGCATCAGAACCAGGTAGACCTGCTGTTTCTGGATATAAACATGCCCGAGCTGAGCGGGTTCGACCTGCTGAAAACCCTTACCAATCCGCCCCGGGTAATTATTACCACGGCTTATTCGGAATTTGCCCTGGAAAGTTATGAATACTGGGTGATTGATTACCTGCTGAAGCCGATCGAGTTTCCACGCTTTCTGAAGTCGATCGACCGCTTTCTTATAAGCCTGCCTGCCGAAGTACAGGCTCCCGGCGGAGACCCGGAGCAGGACGATACGAGCCCCTTTATGGTAAAGGTAGACGGGGAGCAGGTACGCATCTTTCCGGACGAACTGGTATATGCCCAAAGCCTGGGCAATTATGTACGGCTAATTACCACCCGGCAGCATTACCTGGCCAGCATTACCACCACCGAACTGGAACACCGCCTGCCCCCGGGACGTTTTATGCGTATTCATAAATCGTACATCGTGGCGCTGGATAAAATTACAAGGCATGGTAACGGCTTTGTATTCCTGGGCGAAACAGAACTGCCGGTAGGTATTACATATCGCCGCGAGCTGAGCGAACGCCTGCGCTGAAAACGAAAAAGCCCCGCAATGCAGGGCTCTTCGTAAATATATAGTACTTTCTTAGTTTTTAATGAAACCGGCATGCATCAGTCCGGCCGCACTTTGTATGCGCAGTATGTACATTCCGCTGCGGAGTGCCTGTACATCTATGCTTAGCATACCTTCGGAAGCCGTATTCTTTTGCCATACGGTAGTACCGGTAGCATCGATAACGGATACGGAACTTGCGCTGAATGAGGCGGGCAGCGACAGGTTAAGCATATGGGATACAGGGTTGGGGTACATGGAAATACCGGCCTGTGCAAAACTTTCGTTGCTGAGGCTGTTTACTGTAATATTGCTGCATTGCTCGTTGGTACATCCATCGGCACTGGTAGCGGTAAGGCATACATTATACGTGCCTGAGGCAGCATACACATGGGTAGGGTTTTGCTGCGAAGAGGTATTGCCGTCTCCGAAATTCCAGCTGTAGGATGTAGCCCCGGTGGATGTATTCTGGAAGTTTACACTGAGGCTGAGCGGTGTGGCATTGGAACTGAAAACAGCCGTAACCGGACTGAAATGGGTTAGGATAAGCATATCGTTCTGGTTGCAGCCGTTGGCATCGGTTACCGTTACACTGTATGCGCCTGCGGTATTGGGGCTGATCGTCTGTGTGTTTTGCCCGCTGCTCCACAGGTAGCTGCTGTAGCTGCCTGCATCGAGTATAAGTGCCGAACCGGCACATACGGTGGTATCGTTACCGAGATTCAGCGGTGTAACAGAGTGTACATCTACAAAAACGGAGTCGGACGATACACAGCCAAGTCCGTTGCTGGCCGAAACACTGAGGTAACCGGAAAGAGAGGCATAGGTTGACTGACCGCTGCTGCCATTGCTCCAGGTATAGTTATTGAGGCCTGCGCTGGCTGTAACTATGGCCGAATCGCCGGGGCAGAGCAGTAAGGTATCTGCCGGGAGCGAAACATAAAGGAAGTTTGTGTTTTGTTCGGAACCGGTGGCAGCTGTAGGGGTATTGGCGGCATATTTGCGGGCACGTACCCAGTCGAAGCTTATACTGCCCGTACCGGAAGAGATACCGCCCAGTGCCAGACGCATATTGGCATCGCGTGTATGCTCAGCATCGGTACTGGTTATAGGACCTGTACTCGGGTGCGAACCGAGCGCATTGCCTGTTGCCACCCAGGTGCTGCTCCATATACCGGCAGAGCTGCTCAGCGGGAACAGAGACGAAGCCCAGTTATGTCCCTGGCAGTAGCTTGTGTTCGTACCTGATTTGGAAATACGTACCTGTCCGCCGCCCTGCAGAATGGCGTAACCGCGGTTGTCGGCATTGTCTTTAAGCCAGTGTACTCCCGGCCAGTCGCCCGTAGCGCTGTTAACCGATGCCTCGGCTGTGTATACCGTACCAACCGGGAACAGTGCATTGGAGGTGAGTATGTGGCTGCCGCTCCAGCTCATGTTAAGAAGGCCTCCGCTAACGGTATTGGTTCCGGAACCACAGCCCTGAACGGTAAAATTTTGCAGCGTATTGCCATTGAAGCCTTCGTAAAAACTGAAGGTGGCCTGGGCACTGGAACCCGGCTGGGCTGCAGCATTGCCGTACAGCATATAAATAACCGTTGTGCCGTTGGCCGGAACCGAAGGTACTTTTACCCATATATTGGTTGTGGCGGTATTTATTCCCGACTCAATAAAGTAGGAAATAGAATCGCAGCAGCCGCCTCCGTAAAAACGGATATCGCTGCCCTGGGCCTGCATTTTGCCTGCAGAAATAAGGGCAGAGGTGTTAATGCTGAGCTGTACCTCGTGGTTGCTGAGTGCCGTTGCATTGGTGTTGGTGATGGTAACCGGCATACGGTAATTCCATCCGGAATAGCAGCTTTGGGCTGCGGCAGAACCTGCAGAAAGGATCCCTGCTAATAAGAAGGTGTAGAAATTTTTCATTGTAGCTAAGGTTTTTAAAGCGCTAAGCTATCACTTTTTAAGCAAATGTAAACAAGAAAAACAGGCGCTTGTCTATAAAACCAGGTCTGCCGGAATAAAGAACGCCCCCGCTGCAAGCGGGGGCGTTCTTTTCTTTTAATTAGTTCAGTACCATTTCGTACCTGGGAATAACGCGACTTTCCATTGTTTTGTAGGCTGCTGCGTAACCCAGAACTACCCGTATTGTATATGCACTCGGTAAAGCCATCGTTTTAATGGTAAGAGTGCGCTCAAGCGGGGAATTCGTGTTTTTGGAGTAGATTTTGAGCATAGGCGCTTTTTACGTTTTTGGTTTTCAGTAAAACGCCCTGCTTTATTTTTTATTGCGGGAACAATCGTATTAAAATATGTTAACTTCCGAAGTTTCGAGCGGACTTTTTTCCATAAGCTTGCGCAGGTTAATAAGTGCATAGCGCATGCGGCCCAGGGCCGTATTTATGCTAACACCGGTCTGCTCGGCTATATCGTTAAAGCTCAGGTCGGCATAGTGGCGCAGTATAAGTACTTCCTTCTGTTCTTTAGGCAGCTTTTTAATAAGCTCCCGCACCAGCGATACGTTCTGATCGCGTATCATTTTATCTTCGGCGCTCTGCTCCTGTATGCGTATCAGCTTAAAAATGTCGAAATCTTCGTCCTGTGTTTTAATACCGGGCATTTTTTTCTCGCGCCGGAAATGGTCGATAATCAGGTTGTGCGAAATACGCATCACCCAGGGTAAAAATTTACCTTCTTCATTGTATTTACCTGCCTGCAGGGTATGTATAACCTTTATGAAAACATCCTGGAAAATGTCTTCGGCAGTTGCTCGGTCTTTTACAAGCATATAGATATAAGAAAATACCTTACGCTTGTGGCGGCTTAATAAAACTTCAAAGGATGCGTGATTACCGTCGAGGTATATGCGCACTAATTCCTTGTCTTCCATCATTTGCAGCATCATAACAGTATATTTTTGATGTAGGGGGCAGAAAGTCTGCCTGGACAAGGTATATGTACTATTCTATAGGCGCGTGTTTTTTATTGTATCGTACAAATGTAAGTGAACGGTTTGTTAAAACCAAATTTACTTAGTTAAAACGTTCCTAAGGCAAAAAGGTTACAGTTTGCCTTTCCATTCGTAAAAAAACAGGGTGGCACTAATGGCTGCATTCAGCGATTCGGGACAGTTGGCGGGGTTTGCAGCGGGAATGTGCACAAAATGGTCGCTTTGCTTTTTTAAGGTTTCGGAAACACCCCGGCTTTCGTTGCCTACAATAATTATGGCATTTTCGGGTTGAGGAATCTGAGCTAACGGTGTGCCCTGCATATCGGCGCTGAATATTTTGCCGCCTTCTTTAAACCCTGGCAGCTTTTCGCGGTCTGTATACAGAAAGGGAACGGAAAGCAGACTGCCCATGGTGCTTTGTACGGTTTTGGGGTTGTACCATTCTACCGAATCGGAACTGAGCAGTATGCTGCTGATGCCAAACCAGTGTGCCGAGCGGATAATGGTACCCAGGTTGCCGGGGTCCTGAAGTCCGTCTAAAAATACCCGTATGCCACTGCGGAAAGCGGGAAGCGAACCGGGATATGTTTTTTGCCGGAATACAGCCAGGATGCCCGAAGGTGTGGCCTGCAGGCTTAATTTTGCCAGTTCGCTCTCTCCGGCCTGGTACAGTTCGGCCTGTATCTCAGGTGCTGCCTGCCAGGAGCCGGTATGCACTATAAATTCGGGTTCGGCACCCTGCGCCAGCAGGTCTTCTACGCATTTATACCCCTCGGCAAGAAAGAGCCCTTCCTGCTGACGGTATTTTTTCTGATGCAATAAGCGGACAATTTTCCGTTTCTTTTCCGGGAACATAAGTGCTCAAAAATACAAAGGCTTTTCACTTTCGTATAATGTTGATAGTATATTTGCAATGTCCGAACATTCATGAATAAACAAAGTGTACTTTTTCTAACGCTTATTATACTGCTCGTAAGCACGGAGGCATGCAGTCCTACCCGTAAGTTAAAGGACGGGGAACGCCTGCTGGTGAAAAATGTACTGGTGGTAAAGGATAAAAAGGACAAAAAACCGGTACTGGAGACCGAAGATTATATTTTACAGAAACCCAATAAAAAAGTAGCCGGTATATGGCGCTTTAACCTGTGGGTATACAACCTGGTAAACCAGGAAAAGATGCACCGCAACCAGGCCCGCAAAGATTCGCTTGCCGAAATTAAGAATGCGGAACGGCTGGCTAAAGGTAAACCCGAAAAAGAACTGAAACCCGTATTCGGAGCCCGGCTGCTTAAGTTTGGCGAAGCTCCGGCTGTTTACGACTCGTCGATGGCAGCCCGATCGAACCGTAATATGGAACAATATCTGTTCAACAAAGGTTATTTTCATGCCAGCGTATACGACAGTACGGTTTTCCGGGGGAAAAAAAAGGTACGTAAATACTATTTTGTAACCCGGGGAGCACCGCATACCTACCGCAATGTAAGTATGATTATCGACGATCCGCGTATTAAAAGTGCCCTGGAGGCCGAAGGTATATTTAAAACAAACCCGCTGCGCGAAGGCGAACGCTTCGACCTGGATCAGCTCGACGAGGAACGTATGCGTATTACCCGCGCCCTGCGTAAAAGAGGGTATTTCTTTTTTAATAACCAGTATGTAGAATTTGCTGCCGATACCGGCCTGGCCGACGATAAAATAGACATAAGCCTGCGTATACGCGATCCGCAGATATCAATGCGCCGCGGCGGAGATACCGTAGTTATAAACAGGCACCTGCCCTGTAAAATACGTTATGTTTATGTAGAACCCGAATACCGGCCGGGTGTAGACCAGAAATACAGCCATGCCGATACTTTTTACCTTGATAAAAATGCCTATATCATTCTGCACAACGGAAACCTTAAGTATACGCCGCGCATCCTGACCAAGCAGATCATTATAGAATCGGGCAACTATTATAATACCGACGATAACGATATTACCTACCAGAATTTTTCTTCGCTGCGCAACTTCAAATACATCAATATTGAATTCAGTTATATCGAAACCCGGGGCAATGTAGGCTACCTGGACTGCTACATAAAACTTTCGCCCAGCAAGAGGCAGTCGTTCGGAGCTTCGTTCCAGGGCACTACTACCGGTGCCTATCCCGGGCTGGAAGCCACATTTTCGTACCAGAACAAAAACGCATTCTTTTCGGCCGAACAGCTCGAGTTCCGTTTATTTGGCCGGGCCGAAAGCCAGATTATCAACGATACTACCTTTACCAATATACGCCGGGTGTTTAATACGCTGGAGTTCGGGGGCGAGTTTTCCATTAAATTTCCTAAGTTTCTGGTTCCTTTTAATATAGGACGTTACTCAAAACGCAACAATCCGCTCACCACCCTGCGTTTGCCGCTTACTTACCAGACCCGGCCCGACTATGCACGTTTCCTGAGCAATATTTCCTTTGGATACGAATGGAACGAAACTCCGCAGAAAAGGCATCGTTTTAATCCCGTGGAGTTTACCATTATACGCGTACAGCTCTCCGATCAGTTCCGCAAGAACCTCCAGAAGAGCCAGGATCGTTTCCTGCTCAACAGCTTTACCAACCACATTATTTCGTCTACATCCTACACCTATTTATATTCCAATTACAAGGCCAATAATACCCCGGGTAATTTCATTACGTTTAAAGCCGGACTCGAATACGGCGGTAATATCCTGTACGGGTTGGCCAGAGCCGGAAAATGGAAGCAGGACAGTACGGGCCGTTACCTAATATCGTATATCCCGTTTGCCCAGTTTGTAAAAACCGAGTTCGACTTTCGCGATTACTGGGTTACCAGCAAAAAAAATACCCTGGCTTTCCGCGCCTTGCTGGGGGTAGGGGTGCCCTACGGAAATTCTACGGTAATGCCCTTCGAAAAATCGTTCTCCGCAGCGGGAGCCAACGATCTGCGGGGGTTCATTGCCCGCCGTCTTGGTCCGGGCTCGCACTATTCCGGAGGTCTGTTCGATCAGTTTGGCGATATAAAACTGTTATTTACCGTTGAAGAACGTTTCAAAATTACCGATCAGATAGAGCTGGGACTTTATGTCGATGCCGGTAATATATGGCTTATGCGTAAAGACCCCGACCGTAAGTTCGGCGAGTTCCGTTTCGACCGTTTTTATAAGGAAATAGCCATCAGCGCAGGGCTTGGTCTGCGCCTTAACCTGGGTTTCTTTATATTCAGGCTCGATCCCGGCTTCCCCGTATACAACCCCGCCTCGGTAAACAACTTCGATCCCAATACCACCGAAAAAGACCGCGATCCCTGGCGTATCAAATATCTGCGCTTCAGAGATGTGCGCTGGAATTTTGCCATCGGGTATCCGTTCTGATGAACCTTAAAAAAAGTTATTTGTTAAAATAAATAATCCTTTGCGCAGTTTAGCATAATATATACCTTTGTTGCAAACACAGTTTTATTTATGAAAAAATTAGCAATTTATTCAGGTCTTGCAGCCATATTCGTTTTAGGTTCATGTAAAGAAAAGGTATGTGTCAAATGTACGCCTATTGCAGGCCAGTCGGGAACGGATGAAACGCTTTGCTCACGCGATGCAGACGAGCGTAAAACCTTTCAGACAGACTGGATCTACCAGGGCTACAACTGTGCCACTACCGAGGATACAAATGTAGAGTAACGTTGGGTTAAAGTAAAATTAAGATAACTATGAAAGTAATGAAGTTAAGCGTACTGAGTACGCTGGTGGCTACCGGGCTTATGCTCGGTGCCTGTGGTGGAACAGGTTCGAATGCCGAACTGGAAAAGCTGAAAGCAGAAAATGCAAAACTGCAGGAAGAACTGAGCGGGCAAAGCGGGCAGATTGATGGTATGATGGCTGATTTTAACTCGATCGAAGACAACCTGCTGGAGATCCAGAAAAAGGAAAAGGCAATTGCCGCAGGGCAGCCGAGTGCCGAAACCAGCGGTGATGCAAAAGCACGTATCGAAGCCGAAATCCAGTCGATTAACGAGCTGATGGATAAAAACAAGCAGCAGATTGCTTCGCTGCAGAAAAAACTCAAAAGCTCAAACCTGAAGCTGGGCGAATTCGAAAAAACCATCGACCGTCTGAACCTGATGATTCAGGAGAAAGATGCCGAGATAAATGCACTGAACGAAAAGCTGGTGGCTCTGAACTACCAGGTGGAAGGGCTTAACCGTTCGGTAGATTCGCTCCGTACCGACAGCGAAACAAAAACGGCTGCCATTGCCGGTAAAGACGATGAGCTGAACAAAGTATACTACGCTATGGGAACCAAAAAAGAACTCATTGCAAACGGTGTGCTGTCTAAAGATGGTGTTTTCAGTGGTGGAAAAGGCAAAACACTTAACTACAGCAGCAATTACTTTACACAGGGCGATGCCCGCTCGCTGAGCTCTATTAACATCGGCGGTAAAAAAACAAAACTGTTGTCGTCGCATCCTACAAGCAGCTACACACTCAGTGGCGAAAAGCTTGAGATTAAAGATGCAGCGGCATTCTGGAAAGCTTCTAAATACTGCGTTATCGAAGTGGTAAAATAGTACAGGCTTTTCCCTGATATTTTTAAAGAAGGTTATTCCTGCGGGGATAGCCTTCTTTTGCTTTATATCCGAAGTAAAAAGAGTACTTTGGGTACAGTGGCATTACACAAAACGGCAAAATAATACTTGACAGCTGCCGGAATATTTGTATATTAGGTATACTAAGTTGTTTTGTTTATGGAAAAGATACCAATGATCGCCAAGGAAGATATCCGTTCGCTGGGAATAGGACATCGTGCAGCAGCCATAGGCGAGGAAGAACGCTCTTTGCTGCGGGGAAAAGTAGAAAGAGCTGCCCTGCTGGGCAACGGATACAAAAGTAAGGTTCGCATTGTATTCGAAACCGTTGAGGGGCCCCGTGCCGTGGAAACCACCGTATGGTCGGCCGACGATAAGGGCATTGCGCTCAAGAGCGGCCTATTTATACCCATGGATGCGCTGTACGATATAGAGCTATAGAATACCCTGCTTTTCGAGGGCTTTTACAATACCCGGCAGTTTACGCAGCAGTATCCATTCGCGGTTCTTGGCAAAAGCTTCGCTGGTGGGGTTGCCCAGGTAGCGCTTGCCGGCTTCCAGGTTCTCAATTACTCCGGACTTGGCCAATACCTGTGCGCCTTTTCCGATCTGTATCTCTTTCGTAACACCAATCTGGCCCCATAGTATTACATCGTCTTCGATGCGGCATACACCGGCAATGGCGCATTGCGCAGCCATAAGTACACGTTCGCCTATATAGGTATCGTGCCCCACATGTATCTGGTTATCGAACTTGCAGCCTTTACCTATAATGGTATCGCCGGTAACGCCCCGGTCGATGGTGCAAAGGGCACCCAGTTCCACATCGTTGCCAATAAGTACCCGGCCGCAGGTCTGGAATTTATCGTAATGCTCGGGCCGGCGTTTAAAGTAAAAGGCATCGGCTCCTATAACACATCCTGCGTGTATAATACAGTTTTTGCCGATTACCACATCGCGGTAAATACAAACGTTGGGGTGTATAATTGTGTTATCGCCTATTTCTACATGATCGCCTATGGTAACATTGGCGCTTATGGTAACGTTTTTACCGATGCGTGCCGTTGGCGAAATACCGCTGTTGGGCTTTTGCAGTTCGGGTTTGCAGTACGATATAAGCTTATTGAGTGCCGAAAACGGATCGGGATGTACCAGCAGATGCTTGCCGTAGGTTTCTTCGGGAATAACATTAATAATAACTACCGAAGCGACCGACTGCAGCGATTTTTTATAGTACTTGGGATGGTCGGTGAAGGTAATATCGCCTTCTTCAACCATATGAATCTCGTTAAGCCCGGTGGCTTTGTAATTTTCGTCCCCGTGTACGCTGGCCCCGATAAGTTCGGCAATCGTACGCAGGCTGAGCGCCTGTTCAAATTTCATGGGAGCTTATTTTACGCGTTCTTTATATTCCCGTGTTTTGGTATCTACACGTATACGTTCGCCCTGCTCTACAAAAAGCGGAACCATTATACGCACGTCGTTTTCTACAGTAGCCGGTTTAAGCGGACTACCCGAAGAATCGCCCTTGATACCGGGTTCGGTATACACGATGGTGGTTTCTACAAACTGCGGAAGTTCGGCAAAAAGCGGAATTTCCTTATCGGCATGGAATACCACTTCTATATTTTCCATACCATCCATCAGAAATTCAGGAGCATCAATCAGGTCGGCGGTCAGCAACAGCTGCTCGTAAGTCTGCGAATGCATAAAATTATAGCCCTGGTCGTCTTTATAAAGAAACTGGTGCGGCCTGCGTTCGATGGTTTGTATATTTATTTTTTCGTCGCCGCCAAAGGTATGGTCTATAATCTTACCGCTGGTAAGGCTTTTGAGTTTGGTACGCATGTTCGAAGAACCACGTCCGCTCTGGAAACGTAAAAATTCCACCACCACATACAGGTCGTTATTATGCTCGATGCAAAGTCCGCGTTTAATATCTGCTACTGTAGCCATAAAATTGTTTTAAAATAGGACGTAAAAGTAATAATTATTGCCCAGCTGCGGAATAGGAGTACCAGGCTTATATAAAGACAAAAAAAAGCCTCAACAGAGCATGTTGAGGCTACCAAAGAATGGTGTCAGATTACTTTTTAGCAACTGAGGCAGAAAGATCGGCACCGGCTTTGAAACGTACCACTTTTTTTGCAGGGATTTTGATCTCCTTGCCGGTTTGTGGGTTACGTCCTGTACGGGCTTTGCGCTCAGATACAGAGAAAGAACCGAAACCTACGAGAGATACACGGCCGTCTTTCTTTTTAAGAGCAGCAGTAACTGCTTCAGTAAAAGCATCTAAGGCTTTTTTTGAATCAGCCTTCGTAAGGCCGGCTTTTGATGCAATTGCATCAATCAATTCAGCTTTGTTCATTTTTGATTTTGGTTTTTGGTTAATAACTTAGTTATGAACGTTTATAGTAGCAAATGTAGCCGCTATCTCAATCTGTGCAATAGGAGAGGGTAAAAAAAAAGCTTTTTTGTTAATAAAAACGGGCTTTTGTTAATAACGCAGGTCCGTATGCCCCGTTTTTAAGGGTTTTTCACTATTCTGTACCCGTGTAAACCTTGCCAGCACTGGGAAAATTACGCATACCCCTCAGGAAATCGGCTGCAGGCATACGTTTTTTACCTTCGGCCTGTAATTCCTTTATACGTATAGAACCGGCCGGGGTGTGCAGGTAAATATTTGATTTTCCGTCGCTTGTGTATGTACCGGGACTGCCTTGAAGCTGACTGAGCAGTTCGCTGCTGAAAATTTTAAGCATCTGTATTTTCCCGTTGCCGGTATCCCAGTATATACGAGCTCCGGGGTAAGGACTAAGGCCACGTACCTTATTATATATATGCTGTGCCGTTTGGGTAAGGTCGAGGATGCAGTGCTCCGGAAAAATTTTGGGCGCGGCAGGCAGCGTATCGCTGTTTTGCTGCTGGGGCAGGGGTGTAAGGGAGCCGGCTTGCAGGGCATCCAGTGTACGGGCAATAAGCGGGCCTCCGGCCATCATAAGGCGGTTGTGCAGGCTGCCGGCATCTTCGTCGGGGCCTATCTCCAGAGTTTCGCTCAGCAGTATATTACCGGTATCTATTTTATCATCAATTAAAAAAGTGGTAAGTCCGCTGCGGGTTTCACCGTTCATAACGGCATGGTTAATAGGTGCTGCACCCCGGTAGGCTGGCAACAGAGAGGCATGCAGGTTAAAAGTACCCAGGCGTGGAATTTCCCATACACTGCGGGGCAGCATACGAAAGGCCACCACCACCATTACATCGGGTTGCAGTTCTTTTAAGGTGTTTACAAACTGCTCGTCGCGTAGTTTTTCCGGCTGCAATACGGGTATACCATAACGCAGTGCGGTCTTTTTTACCTCACTTTCCTGTACCTGCAGTCCGCGGCCGGCCGCTTTGTCGGGTACCGTTACCACGGCGCTTACCGTGTAATGGTGCTCGAGCAGGTATTCGAGCTGATGCGCCGCAAAGGCCGGTGTGCCCATAAAAACAATATTCATACCCGCAAAGGTAATGCATTTCGGCAGCTGTTAAAGCGCTTGCCGCCACCTGTGGAAAACACGCGAAATAATGTTTTTGACATTCGGATGTTTAGCTTTAGTTTTGCGCCATGAATCCCTATACAATTTCGCAGGAAAAATTGCCGGAGCTGTGCCGCCAGGTACGTCGCGACATATTGCGTATGGTACATGCCGTAAATTCGGGACACCCGGGCGGTTCGCTCGGTTGTGCGGAGTTTTTTACCGCACTGTACGGAACGGTAATGAAACATACCCCGTCTGCTTTTACGATGGACGGTATGGGAGAGGATATATTTATCCTTTCTAACGGGCATATTTCGCCGGTATGGTACAGTATACTGGCCCGTACAGGATATTTTCCGGTAGCGGAGCTGGCTACCTTCCGAAAGCTGAACTCTCGTTTGCAGGGGCATCCCGCTACGGCCGAACACCTGGAAGGTATACGGGTAGCTTCGGGTTCGCTGGGGCAGGGGCTTTCGGTAGCATTAGGTGCTGCCTTAGCCAAAAAGCTGAACGGCGACAACCGTTATGTGTTTACGCTGCATGGCGATGGCGAACTGCAGGAGGGACAAATATGGGAAGCCGCCCTGGCCGCCCCCAATTTTAAAGCCGATAATCTTATAAGTACTGTAGACTGGAACGGCCGCCAGATAGACGGAGATACCGAAAAGGTAATGCCGCTCGGCGATCTGAAAGCCAAATTCGAAGCATTCGGCTGGCTGGTATTCGTAATCGAAAAAGGGAACGATCTGGCCGAAGTTACTGCAGGCCTGCAACGTGCCGTGGAAGCAGCCGGTAAAGGGAAACCGGTAATGAACCTGATGCGCACAGAAATGGGCGCCGGGGTCGATTTTATGATGGGTACCCACAAATGGCACGGGGTTGCGCCCAACGACGAACAGCTGCAGAATGCACTGAGCCAGTTACCCGAAACCACATTCGGCGATTATTAATCCTTTTAAAACAGCATCAGCATCATGACCACATACGAAAGCAAAGGCAATAAAGATACACGCTCGGGTTTCGGCGACGGACTTACCGAACTGGGGCGTACCCGCAAAGATGTAGTAGCCCTGTGTGCCGACCTTATAGGTTCGCTTAAGATGGATACGTTCGCAAAAGAAAATCCCGAACGTTTTTTCCAGACCGGTATTGCAGAGGCTAATATGATAGGTATGGCCGCCGGGCTTACCATAGGTGGCAAAATACCTTTTACCGGTACTTTTGCCAATTTCAGCACGGGCCGTGTGTACGACCAGATACGGCAGTCGGTAGCCTACAGCGGTAAAAATGTGAAAATAGCGGCATCGCATGCCGGGCTTACCCTGGGCGAAGACGGTGCTACCCACCAGATACTCGAAGATATAGGTCTTATGAAAATGCTGCCGGGGATGACGGTGCTTTGCCCGGCAGATTATACCCAGACCCGGCAGGCAACCATTGCCAGTGCTGCCTGGGAAGGCCCGGTATACCTGCGTTTTGGACGGCCAGCCTGGCCCGTTTTTATACCGGAAGATATGCCTTTCGAAATAGGGAAAGCCCAGCTGCTGAGCGAAGGTACAGACGTTACCATTATTGCCTGCGGACATATGGTATGGCTGGCATTGCAGGCCTGCGAAATGCTTGAAAAAGAAGGAATATCGGCCGAAGTAATTAATATGCACACTATAAAGCCGCTCGATTCTGCCGCTATACTCCGCAGTACAGCTAAAACAGGTTGTGTGGTAAGCGCCGAAGAGCATAATATATGGGGCGGGCTCGGCGAAAGCATTGCCGCATTGCTGGCAGCAAATAAGCCTGTTCCGCAGGAATTTGTAGCCGTAAACGACAGTTTTGGCGAAAGCGGTACCCCTATGCAACTGCTCGAGAAATACGGACTCAGTGCCGAACGTATTGCATCCGCAGCCCGCAGGGTAATTGAGCGCAAAGCCTAATCTACTGACTAAGTAGGCTTTGTAAGCCTGTTAAAAGGATTTAATTTTTTCCTTTCTCCTGTTTTTTTTAATGAAATGTTTACATACATTTGATGAAAACTAAACGTTGAGAGACATGAAAAAAAGTTTACTCTTTGCAGGCATATGCCTGGGGGCTATGCATATAGCCAACGCTCAGATTTTCTCTGAAAATTTTAATGGAGTACCTCTGTCCGGTGGTACAGGAACATTACCGGCAGGTTGGGCTCAATATAATGTAGATGGCAAAACACCGGCGGCCAACGTATCGTTCATGGGCAGCTCTGCCTGGGTGGTACGTGCCGTTAGCGGTAACAATGCAGCCACAAGTACCAGCTGGTATAACCCGGTAGGTGCTTCGGACGACTGGATGGTTACACCCGCCATTACCATTCCTGCAACAGGTAATCCTTACCTTAAATTTAAGGAGTATGCACCCGATGCAAATTTCCCCGACGGATACCGTGTATTTATTTCATCGTCGGGTAATACCGTTGCCGATTTCACAAACCCTCCCGTACTTACCGTGGGTGGTGCCAGTTCTTCGGGCTTTACGAGCAAACTGGTAAACCTGCAGTCGTTTATGGGGCAAACCATTTACATCGCCTTCCAGAACAACAGCAACGATAAATTTCTGCTGTATATCGACGATGTGGAAGTACTGGATCTGCCGGCTTACGATGCCCGCCTCAATTCTATTTCGCTGCCCCGTTACGGAGTGGTTAATACCAATACATCCCTGTCGATGAATGTAAGCAACGATGGTTACCAGACCATTACTTCGCTTACTGTAGACTGGAACGACGGTGCTTCGCACAGTGCCACCATCAGCGGCCTTAACATCGCTCCCGGTGCTTCGGCTAACGTAACGCATTCCACACCGCTGAACTATGCTGCTGTAGAAGAAAAAAACATTGATGTAAACATTACACAGGTAAACAGTAATGCCGATGCAGTTCCTGCAAATAACAGCGGCTCGCGTCCGTTTAACTCTACCAGCTCAGCGCCTGCCAAAGGTGTACTGATCGAAGAGGGTACAGGTACATGGTGCGGATGGTGCCCGCGTGGTGCCGTAGCCATGGAATATATGTACAATACCTATGCATCACAAGGCTTTATCGGTATTGCAGTACACAACCAGGATCCTATGACGGTTGCAGCTTACGACAATGCAGCCAATTTCGGTGGTTACCCCAGCTGTAACGTAGACCGCGCCATCCTGGATGCTTCGGTATCGCAGAGCCTGTTCGAGCAGTACTTCAATGCCCGTAAATCGCTTCCTGTACCTGCTGCCATAACGGTTGCTCCCACCATCAGCGGTTCCGATATTACCATACCGGTTTCTGCGCAGTTCGTTACCAAATTTGCAGCTTCTAACTTCCGTCTGGCAGTTATCGTGGTAGAAGATGGCGTTACCGGTACATCAAGCGGTTACAACCAAACCAACTACTATGCTGGTAATGCCTATGGCCCTATGGGTGGTTATGAGTCAAAACCCGATCCGGTTCCGGCTGCACAAATGGTATACGACCACGTAGGCCGTGCACTGCTTGGTGGTTATTCAGGTCAGAGTGGCAGCGTACCGGCTTCTATCAACGACGGACAAAACGTTAGCTACACATTCAACTATACGGTACCTGCTACCAGCGATATTTCCAAAATTAAACTGGTTGCCCTGCTTATCGACCAGGCAGACGGTACAGTGGTAAATGCCAAAGAAGTAAAAGCTCAGGGTGGTGTATCGGTTGAAGAAAAAGACGAGAATGCCTTCAGCTTCAACGTATATCCTAACCCATCTGCCGATTTTGTAAATGTGAGCCTGGGCGAGAACAAAGCTAAGGTAAACACACTTACTGTACTCGATATGAGCGGTAAAATGGTATTCACCCGCGAAATAAGCGGTGGCGAAAACCTCATCAGTGTTCCGGTTTCGCAACTGGCTAACGGTAACTACCTTATTACCGTTTCAGGTGCTGCTTCCAGCTACACCAAAATATTTGTAAAGAACTAATTCATATACATTCTTACAATATAACCGCCTCTCCTCGCTGTCAGCGAGGAGAGGCGGTGTTTTTTTATGCCTGCTGTTCCAACCCGGTCACTTAAGTTATTATTTAATAATAGTGTATGCTTGCATAATAAAAATGTTTTTTATTACTTTGCTATACACCAGTAATAATGTTTTAATAAAAACCTAAGTAGAACTCTTCACCATCCCCCACATTTTTTTTTGATCTGAGTCACCGCTATCACCACTTTTAGTGCTACAGGGTATGTTGTTTGTACCCGGTATTGTAATACGTGTATGTTTGCTGTGCGACGATCTTTAGGCATGCAACGTATATGGTATCCGCAGTAAACTATAGCCTGTTCCGTTTCCTTTTCGGGGTCTTAATGATCCCGCAGGTGCTGCATTTAATACCCCATGTGCACGACCTGTCCAAATCTACATTTGTTTTTCATTATCCCGGGCTTGGCTTTATTGAGGCCTATTCCCACGGGCTTATCGACTTCCTGGCCGGGCTGGCGGTATGTGCTGCCGTTTTGCTGGCATTAGGTATTATACCCCGTATAGCGGCATTCCTGTTTATGGTTTCGTTCGGCTATCTGTTTCTCATCGATGTATCGTTCTACAACAATCACTATTACCTTTGGTGCCTGCTGGCCTTCCTTTTTGTTTGTACCGAAGCAGGCCGGTCTATTTCGGTGTTCGACCTGTTCCGGCGTCGCTTTAAAAAAGAGATCCATATATGGAATTACGCAGCTTTTGCCCTGCTTGTAACCATTGTATACTTTTACGGAGGTACGGCCAAGCTTAACGGCGACTGGCTGCAGGGGTATCCCATGAGGCTGCTCACGCATGCCAAAAAATATCCCTCGCCCGACCTGCTCGGGTATTTTCTCAGTTATACGGGCCTGTTCTTCGATCTTCTGATCGGTTTGCTGCTGTGGCGCTTTTCCCGCTCGGTATGGGTAGTACTGCCCATGCTGGTTTTTCATATCAGTAATTATTTCCTGTTCGATATCGGCGAGTTTCCACTGGTTATGATCGCAGCCTGGCTTATTTATATTCCGCTGAGCCGCTTTCCCCTGCGCAATCTGCTGCAGGACGTGAAAACACTCCGCAAGCCCGTTTTTGGACTGTTGGGGCTGTTTTTTGCCTTCCAGCTGCTTTTTCCGGCACGGGCCCTGCTGTATGGAGGTAATGTGGCCTGGCACAGGCAGGGCTATAACTTTTCGTGGCGCATGATGCTCAACAATCATAAGCCATCCTATTTCCAGTTCCTGGTAGATATGCCCGAACGCGACGACCGTTATCATGTCGATTTCGAAAAGCTGCTTACTTACCGGCAGTTTTACCATGCATACCACGAACCCCGCATGATATGGCAGCTGGCGCAGAAACTGCACAGCGATGCTCAGAAGAAATACGGTAATACACCCGTGCATGTGTATTGTAAATCGCTGGTGGCATTAAACCAGCACCCGGCCCGGTCGCTCATCGACGAACGCGTGGACCTGGCCGCCGTTCCGTTTCACCATTTTAGCCCTAATCACTTTGTAAATCCATTCATTCCATGAATAAAAAATATACCCTTCTGTCATTCTGCACCCTTTTACTCGGGCTTTTTATGCTTGGTACAGAACTTCGTGCACAGATCACCAACGGGCAGGTAAACTACGAGCTGCGTGTTGACCAGTGGTATCAGAGCTGCGATAACGACTGGATAAATGCGGACGACAATGAGATCCGTATTGGTCTAAGCAGCGATGGGAATACCGGAGGCACAGCCAGCTGGACCTCCGGCGGTAACGGGGCCAGCTGCGGGGGTAACCTGTATGTACGCCGCTGGCAGGCCGATGCTCCGTCTACGGTAACCAATAATAATACACTCCTGTATTATTGCACAAATCGTAATAATGTAAATGATTATTTTACAATTTATTACAATTCGTGGGAAGAAGATGGGTCGCCCGATTGCGATCCTTCAGGCGATGCATGCCAGTCGAGCGGTTCCTATAATTACACCTTTAAAAGTGCATCCAAAACGCCTTCGCTCTGGTGGGGCTATACTGGAACCGCAGGTGGTTCCTTTATGACAGGGAACAGCGGCGACTTTTTTGCCAAAACGGTATGGCGTTATACCTATGGCGATGCCTGTGGTAATGCACTGAATTTTGGTACACTTACGTCCGGAGCTACCCGTTCGCATATAAACTCAAATCGTCCGGCTCCAGGTGGAGCATCAGGCAATATGGGATATACCAATGTATCGGGAAATACTTCTCAGGATGTGTTTTACCAGTTTACGATCTCAGCACCTTCCAATGTTGTTATAACCACAGATAATGCCGGAAGCGATTATGACACATATCTACGGCTTTATACAAGCGGCTGTGGCACACAGATTGCCTTTAATGACGATTTTGGCGGTACTACGCGTTCAACGATCAATATGGACCTGTGTGCAGGTACCTATATAGTACAGGTTGAAGGTTTTTCGACCAATACAGGAAACTTTAACCTTTCGGTGCTGGCGACCAACCGCCCGGTAAACGGCGGTACGATTGCCGGTATCACCAACGGCGTTACGATCTGTCCGGGGGATGATCCCGGGGCATTTACCAGCAGCGTTGATGCTACAGGTGCCGGAGGGGTTTCTTACCAGTGGGAATCGTCTACTACGAATGCCGGTTCGGGCTATAGCAATATCGGAGGACAAACGGGTAATACCTATGATCCCGGAGCACTTACACAAACGACCTGGTTCCGCCGTCGCGCTACGGATGGCTGCGGCCAGGTGGGATATTCGAACGTGATACAGGTGGTTATGAATACCCTTTCCAGCGCCCCTACGGGCATTACAGGAACAACTACGTTGTGTGCAGGCGGCAGTACCACGCTTACGCTCTCCGGCGGCAGCGCGGGTACTGGAGCCACGGCTCAGTGGTTCAGCGGCGGCTGCGGCGTAACGGCAGTAGGTACGGGTAACAGCATTACCGTATCACCGGGTTCTACTACTACCTATTTTGTACGCTATTCCGGCAGCTGTAATACTACTACCTGCGCCTCGGTAACGGTAACGGTAAATACGCCATCCACAGCGCCAACGGCTATCACAGGCACAACCAGTATCTGTGCCGGCGGCAGTACCACGCTTACGCTTTCGGGTGGCAGTGCGGGTACAGGAGCTACGGCTCAGTGGTTCAGCGGCAGCTGCGGCGTAACGGCAGTAGGTACGGGTAACAGCATTACGGTATCTCCGGGTGCAACCACTACGTATTTTGTGCGCTATTCCGGCACCTGTAATACTACCAGCTGTGCCTCGGTAACGGTAACGGTAAATACGCCATCCACAGCGCCAACGGCTATCACAGGCACAACCAGTATCTGTGCCGGCGGCAGTACTACGCTTAC
>Ga0067045_1028035_pt1 | contig 45576 bp, 38 predicted proteins | sample TerdegcTABiofilm_FD_59184 | JGI IMG/M metagenome (GOLD analysis project Ga0067045, IMG submission 59184) | Combined Assembly of (Gp0054472, Gp0054536) Wastewater bioreactor microbial communities from Singapore -Terephthalate degrading...
TTGAAGAAATATGTATGTTTAAAAGTAGTGTTTCCCTCTGTAGAGTTGGGGGAATTTTTTATCAAGAGGTCTCTGGGATACCCCATTTTCCATATATCCCAGTGCAACGCAAAAAGCTCGTTATTTAAATATCTGAAACGGAAAGTTCTTGACAATATGTTAATATTGGCATATACGCATAATTCCATCGTCTATTTAGGAGGAATAAATGTCCCAGAAAGAATTTTCGGACCAGGCAAAGTTATTGAAGATTCTTGCAAACGAGGTCAGACTTGCCATCATCTATTCTTTAAAGGACACAGAAAAGACTGTTAGCGAACTCGTAGAGGAGATAGGGTCTGAACAATCAATAATCTCAAAGCATCTTTCTCTACTCAGACTCAATAATATAGTAGCAGACAGAAGAGAAGGCAACAATATCTACTACAAACTTCTGACCCCCTGTGCCGTAAAATTTCTATCCTGTGCAACTGACGTAATGAGGGAAAAGAAGGAATATCTCTTAAAAATCATTAATCAAAAACATCAGAGGTGAATTTATGAATTTTAAAAAAATCATTACAATTCTGCTTGGTCTGGTTGTGGCAGTAGCCGTTGTCGTTATTATAGTAAACGGATTCAGAGGGCAGAAGGAGAAGGAGATTCAAACAGAGAAACAGGACACACACTCAAATAAGGCAGCGATTGAAAATGGAATAGTGGTATATTACTTTCATACAACAAAAAGGTGTCAATCCTGTATGAAAGCAGAAAAGCTTTCTAAAGAGACGGTTGAGACCTTCTTTAAGAACGAGATAGACTCCGGTAAAATCCGATATATGGAGGTCAATACAGACGAACCGGAGAATTCACACTATATCAGAGATTATCAGCTCTTTTCGAAATCACTCATAATCTCCCTTGTCAAAAATTCAAAGGAGATAAAATATAAGAACCTGACAGAGATCTGGCAGTTAATCTACAATGATGAAGGCTTCAAAAATTATGTCAAAAGTGAGATAGAAAACCTCATCAGGGAAATGTAATTTTATGAACGAGTTACTCGTATTTACATTCACAGGATTCTGGGTAGGATTACTGAGCTCTATCTCACCGTGTCCTCTCTCTACCAATCTCGCTATGATATCCTTTGTGACCCAGAAGCTGACCAGCAGGGTATTGACACTGCTCTCGGGTATTCTATACGCCATTGGCAGAAGCATATCATATATAATTATCTGCTTTATAGCAGTAAAGGCTTTGGTTAGTATATCCGGTATATCAAACACACTTCAGAATATCGGCAATCAGATACTCGGAGTGATAATGATTGTCGCCGGCATGGCACTGCTTGACCTTATAACCATCAAAGTTCCGGGCATACAGATGAACAAAGAGAAGAGGAAGAAATACAAAGAACTTGGTCTGACGGGTTCGCTCCTCCTCGGGATTGTCTTTGCCCTCGCCTTCTGTCCTATATCTGCTGCTATATTCTTTGGAACGGTAATTCCCATATCGGTGAAAGCAAAGTCTGCATTTCTGGTTCCTCTCTCATTTGGAATAGGTACTGCCATTCCGGTACTTGTATTTGCATTTCTGACAGTTGCAGGCAGTAATCTTATAAACAGATTCATCAAAGACCTGTCGAAGGTTGAAAAATATATGAGATGGATAACCGGAATAATATTCATTATTGTAGGCCTGTACCTGGTCGGGAGTTACGTGTTCAGGCTTTTTTAGGAGGAGCAGGAGAATATGTCAAAGGACTGGTACCCCGTAATTAACTATGAAAAATGCACAGGCTGTCTCAAATGCTACGATTTCTGTCCACACAATGTGTTCGGGGTTGAGGATAAAAAGGTAATTGTGGTCAATCCCGATAACTGTGTGGACTTCTGCAAAGGGTGTGCAAAAGGTGCGTGTGATTTTGAAGCAATAACATTTTTTGGAGATGAGGAGGATTGATATGAAAAAAGCATTACTGCTATGTGTTTGTCAGGGGACCTGTCCATCATTTAAAGATATGAATACGATGGAGATTCTAAACCGTATCAGAAGGGAGAAACTGGTTGACATGGTAGCACTCCATCCGCAACTATGCGCGGACGACGGCGATATCTTTCTTGCTTCTTTTCTCAAAGACCACGATATTACCCATTTCTTTGTTGCAGGCTGTGATTATTCGATGCAGCGGAAGATGTTCAGAGATGCCATTGAAAATTCCGGCTTCGACAAATCAAGACACTACGGTGCGGATATCAGGAATATGAATACCGACCAGGCAACCGATGCAATAAAAAAGCTCATTTCTGAGACAAAATAATGGATGAAAAATATAAAAAATGGAAGGGTGTAGAAAGAGATAAAATCAATTGGGCACCTTCAGTTGACACTAAAAAATGCAACGGTTGTGGGCTGTGTGTAACCTCTTGCGGAAGGGAAGTGTTTGACTTTGATATACAATTAAAAAAGGCTGTAGTTAGTAGACCTTCAGTGTATGATTGGTTGTACATCCTGTAAGATATGGTGTGTATATGACGCAATATCTTTCCCTGACCCTTTAATTGTCAGGAGATTCATAGGCGAAAACAAAATACTTGAATTAGCTAAAATGCAACTTTTGGAAAAATACCCGAATCTGAAGGGAAAATAGTATGAAATATAACACGATAGGTTTTATTGGTGGTGGAAGGGTGGTAAGAATTTTACTTGGCGGATTTTTCTCAAGGCATCTATACTTTGAAAAGGTATTTGTCTCCGATAAAAATAGGGAAGTTATAGATGTACTAAGACGATTATACCCAGAAATAATTATCACTGATAATAACAATTCTGTTGTTCTGAATGCAGAACTCATCTTCCTTGCCGTACACCCAAACATCCTGAAAGATGTGCTGAATGAAATCAAAAATGATGTAAAACGAGATTCAATTATTATTTCCCTTGCACCAAAATTTAATGTAAATATGATAAGAGAAATTCTGAATTATGATGCCAAGATCGTGAGGGTAATTCCAAATGCAAATAGCATTATTGCTGACGGCTTCAATCCTGTATGTTTCTCTGACAATATATCTGATGAAGAAAAAACCTCCCTCAGAAATTTATTGTCGTATCTGGGAGACTCCCCCGAGGTTAAGGAGAATAAACTTGAGGCATACGCTGTAATTTCCGGGATGGGTCCGACATACTTTTGGTTTCAGTTTGAGACTTTGCTGAATCTGGCATTGGAATTTGGACTCAGTTTAAAGGAGGCAAAATGTGCGATAGAAAAGATGGTCTCAGGTTCTGTCAGGACCATTTTCGGTTCGGGCCTCAGTAATGAGGAAGTAAAGGACCTTGTGCCGTTAAGACCGCTCTCTGAAAAGGAAAGAGAGATAAAAGAAATGTTCACAGCAAATTTAAGAGGCATTTATTCGAAACTCACAAAATAAAATTGCATATTTTGCACAATCTACTAATATAATACCAACCGGAGGATATTTTTGTGATTTGTTCGAAGCTTCGTTATTTTTTCCTTATTTTAATACTTACAGCCATTAGCAGTGCCTGTTTCATAAAAGAGAAATGTTACTCCAACGAGGATTGTCCAAACGAAAAAATATGTGACAGGAATTCTGGTGAATGTAAATACCAGTGTAATACCGATACCGACTGCGGAATAAACTTTGAGTGCATAAAACACAGGTGTTTTCCTAAATCATCAGGTAATCTGAACTGCCCCTCTGATATGGCAAATATCGAAAACTCCTTCTGTATGGATATTTATGAGGCCTCAAGACCCGATGCAACAGCAATTTTTGCAGGAAAAGATAATTCCTATGCCACCTCGAGAAAAGGGGTTCTCCCATGGATGACTAAAGATAACAGTGAGGCTGAAATGGCCTGCAGAAATGCCGGAAAGAGACTCTGTACAGCTGAGGAATGGTATTTTTCCTGTGCCACAGACGAGAAGAAGAATTATTCCTACGGATATGAGTATGCCCCCGGGATATGCAACGGCATCGATGCCTTCTGCAATTGTAACAGCGAGGAATGCATAGGCCTTAAAGAATGTCCCTATCCGCACTGCTACAACGAAAAATCCGCAGAAGGTAAAGGACCCTGCGGTTCTGACTTTCATCTCACACCGACCGGTTCATTTCCGGGCTGTAAGAATAAATACGGTGTATACGACCTCAACGGGAATGTGTGGGAACATACCGCAAACGGCTCGGAATATACAGTAAGAGGAGGGGCATATAACTGCGGAAATTCAGAACTACTTCACAGATGCGATTATATCCCGACAAGCTGGAAACCCTCTGCCCTTGGTTTCAGATGCTGTAAAGGGAGAGAGAGCCTTCCCGATGCCGGTTATGATGATACAATTCCGAACGATGCAAAAGACACGAGTGAGATCGGAGATTCTGCGTCTGATTCGGCAGATGATGTGGCTTCTGCTGAAGACAAAGGTTGTATAGAAGAAGATATAACAACATACGATTCAACATCAGAGGATATTCAGTTTGCAGACGAGAATGTGGATACCTCTGATATCAGTGATACTCAATCCGATACAGAATCACAGGACATATCTGACGCCGAAGCAAATGATATTATAAGCGATACAGGTATTATCAAGGCCTGCCCTTCAGATATGGTAAATATAAACGACCAGTTCTGTATGGATAAATACGAGGCCTCGAGACCTGACGCAACAGATAGTTATAACGGGGCAGACACCTCCTGTGCCACCTCCAGAGAGAATGTACTTCCGTGGTATCCTGTAACACTCTCTATTGCAAGGGAGGCCTGCAAGAATGCAGGTAAGAGGCTGTGCAGACCGGAGGAATGGTACCTTGCCTGCTCGCAGGGGAAGAATTACTCTTATGTATATGGCAATACATATAATCCTGTTATCTGCAACGGAATTGATGCATTCTGCAATTGCGAGAATCCCCAGTGCTCATCGCTGAATACTTGTCCATATGCGCACTGCTACAACCAGTCTTCACAGGAAGGCGGCGGACCCTGCGGGGCGGCATTCAGAGTAATGCCTACAGGTTATTTTAAGGACTGCAGAAACGAATGGGGCGCATCTGATATAAACGGTAATGTATGGGAAGTAGTTGATACAGAAGACGGGCTTGAGCATTTCAGGGGAGGGGCGTATAACTGCGGAGATTCAGAGATGTTGCACAGATGCGATTATGATGCAACATGGGGACCGTCTGCCAAAGGCTTCAGATGCTGCAGGGATCTGGAATGAACAAGGTTGCTGTTTTTATAACGATTCTGTTTTCTTCAGGAATACTGTCTGCAACAGAACCGGACTTTTGCAAAGATATCCCGGAGTTATCTGAAAAAATAAATCAGTTGCAAAACAAAAAGGAGCTCCTCGGGACAGCAAAAACCTGTTTTGAAAATCTCAAAGAGAATAAGGAATATACAATCCTGCTCGCAAAACTGTACATACTGGATGAAAATTATCACTACGCCAAAAAGATACTTGTTGAGTATTATCAGAAAAAGAGTGACTGTGAGATTGTCGGGTACATAGCATATATTGACTTTATGCTCGGCGACTCAGAAGCACTACAGGAGTCGTTGAGCCTGTGTACAGAGAAGAGCGGTTTTTCAGAAGAACTCAAATCGAGGTTTCTGGTCATAAAAAGCCTTGCCGGAGAATCTACAGTACCCGACCTGAAATCCGTTTATCCCGAGGATATAAGACTCGTTCTTGCACTGTACAACAAACAGAGCTCTGCTTTAGGATACACATTAAGAGCAAAGAGCGGTTTCGGATATACGACAAATGCATTGTCAGGCAGTCCCCTCGATTCAGAGACAAGCTCCGGACAGGCATCAACCCTTCTCGATTATGATTTTGGTCTTGGCATAAATAAAGTTCTTTCTCAACAATTTCTTCTGAATATCGAATCCGGAATCAAAGGCACAAAATTTTTCAACAGCGAACAGAAATTTTCACCCGACAATCTGAGCAGTAATACAATCGTACTGAGTCCGGGACTTGAATACAAGAAAGATAACCTCAGGGGAATTATAAAATACAAATTCGACACGATTTTTCTCAATCTGGACACAGAATATCAGAAGGCACCAATACAGTTTTTTGAAGGACACAGAATGGAACTCTACTTAAACTTCTCTGACAACTATACCCTCTTTTTCGGAACCGGCAGAAGATACTTCGACGAAATTGTGAGAGGAAGAAGGGAATACGACGGAGGTTTCGGATATTTCAGGACTCTTGCACAGAATCTCAACGCCCTATTCTTACTAACGACCAGATACTATAATGCAAACTCCGACGGTTATGATGATTTAGGTCATTCCGCATTGATAAAACTTGAATATAAGACCCCCTTTCAGTTCGGGATTTCACAGTTTCTATCTTTTGGTTTCGACAATTATATAAACTCGGCAGGTTATTTTATGAACGGAAAGAAGAGAGAAGATAAACTCCTCAGATATAACATAGAGGCAACTTACTATATCAGCAAATATCTGGAGTTTTATCTCGCATATACATTCTCATACAGAGATTCTTTGATCGGGAAATTCGATTACATAGACCACAGAATCTTATCAGGATTTTCGCTGAACCTGAAGAGTGAGAAGAACATTTCGGATGTAAGTTATAAATACGAGTTCGAAAAGAGGTATTACCCCCTCAAATCCAATGAAAGTAATTTACAAAACGTAATGGATATACTAAAGGAGAATGACTCCATACAGAGAGGTTCCCAGTGCAAGGACTGAGCGACTTATTCAGGATTATCAGAAACTCCGTAATTATCACAATTGTCGTATCAGTACTTGCCATAATCATAAATTTTATTCACCCCAACCGAATTCCTCTTGTTGCAAAACAGCCATACGAAATCTATGTCCCCTGTCCGGATACAACCGGTGAGGTTAAAGAGATTGACACAAAAGAGTTTTTTAGCCTCTCGGGCGAATCTGCTGTAATCGATGCAAGAATACGGGAGGAATTTGAGAAGTGGCATTTCGGCGGTGCAGTAAATATCCCGTATGACTTTCTCGCCCCCGTCTGCCCGTTAAAGATTAAAGAGATAATCGCAATGAAGAAAAAATATGTGATTGTGTACGGAGACGGAGAGGAACCGGACAGCGGAAAGGAACTCGCAAAAGAGATAGCAGGCAAGGGAGTCAGGAATGTTTATTATCTCAGGGGAGGCATCAAGAATCTGGGCAGATGAGTATTTTTGAGAATAAATACAACAGTTATATTTCACTGATACTCAGAATTTATATAGGCGCTGTATTTATCTATGCCTCCGTTCACAAAATCATTCATCCGGAAATATTTGCAACCGATATTGCAACCTATGATATCCTGCCGCTGTCGCTGATCAATCTTATGGCAATAATCCTTCCCTACATAGAGATTGTCTCAGGTATCCTGATTATCATCGGCCCGTTTCAGAAAGAGGCAGCACTTATGATATCGGGAATGATGGTGATCTTTCTGATTGCTCTTATAATCGCTTTATACAAAGGAATCAATATCAGCTGCGGATGCTTTGCCTCTCAAAGTGTCGAGGAAGACCCGATTTCCTATAAGACCGTCGTCAGGGATTCTATATGGCTTCTGATTTCCCTGTATGTGCTTTTCTTTGACAGAAGGCCGCTTCTCTTTTATTTCGGAAAAAAGGGAGATGAACTATGAAAAACCTGTCTGCTTTTGTAATCCTTTTTTTGTTTTCTCCTCTTATCCTGAATGCCGGAACACATTGTGAAAGGCTCAGCAAGGAGGAGAAAGCCCGTGCAGAAAAACTCTTAAGCGAGATTAAACTCTATGACTGCTGTGATGACACTGTCAGTAACTGCCTGAAAAAAGAGAAGGTCTGCAGACTTGCAGAGAGAATAAAAGAAGAGATATGCCTGCTCATCAGGGAGAAATTAAAGGATGAAAATATCAGGGCAGAGATTTCAAACAGGGCAAAATCCATGACACCCCAGTTAAAAAAGCCGGAGATTGAGCTCGACGACTCTTTTATGGCCGGCGACAAAGAAGCAAAGGTAACTGTCGTATCTTATATCTGTGCCAGATGTCCGTTCTGTGCAATAATTACCCCGAAGCTCCACAAGGAGATAACAGAAGGCAGACTCAAGGGTAAGGCCAAATTATATATCAGACCATTCCCGCTCAAGTCGCACGAACACTCTGTAGAAGGCGGTATCGCAATGATTGCTGCTGCAAAGATGGGGAAATTCTATGACTATCTTATTAAGATGCAGGAAGATTTTATGAATTTTTCACTGCCGAGACTGAACGTATATGCCGCAGAGGCCGACATTGATATTAAAAAGTTCGAGGAGGTATCAAAAGACCCCGGGATAAAGAAGTATCTGGAAAAATCCAAGAAAGAGGGTCTGAAAAACGGGGTCGAAGCCACCCCCACATTCTTCATCAACGGTAAAAAATATTATTCAAACTACCATATAGATTTGCTAACCGACGCAATACTGGAAGAGTATGAGAGAATAAGCGGAGAGACTTACAAATAATTCATTCCACACAATTTTTAAAACCTTTAACAAGCGGGAATATCCGTGTTTCTCATCTGATTTTGAAGCAGAATGAAACCGGACACCTTTATCAAAAGCATATATAATCACACACCTGCCAAGGACGATTTTTTAGTTTTATAATATTGCCAAATTATGATATTATATATTGTTGATTCGGTTAAGGAGATTGTCTATGAAAAAGAAATTCCTTTTATTATTGTTTATAATGATTATTCCTGCATTCCTGAATGCCCAGGCGGTAAAACCCTATGTCCTGATTCTCTTTGACACATCGGGCTCTATGACCGAGAATCCTCAGGGTGTTGAGCAGTATTGTGACGGCTCAAACGGAAGCCCCTGTAACGGAGACGGTAAAAACTCAAAAATGTATACCGCAAAGAGCGTTCTTACTTCGGTCGTCCAGTCATTCCAGACAAAAATCACCTTCGGACTCGGAAGATTCTACCAGAAAGAGGGTGTAAGCAACCCCTCTAGCGCATACGGCGGAAGAACGATCGGCTATGACGGTAGCGAGAACTGTACAAAAGGCGGAGAGGTGCTCGTCCCTGTTCAGGACGGAAACATACAGAATATTTTGAGCTGGATGGATAATAATGAGAGTTACCCGCAGAACAAAGAACTGAGGGCGGACGGTTCCACACCTCTTGAGAAGGCCCTTCTCTCTATGAAAGACTACTTCGTAAATCAGTTATTACCCTCCGACACGATAAGGGATTGCAGACCATATTTTGTAATTCTGCTCACTGACGGAGAGGAGACCTGCGGAGGAGACCCTGTCGGTGCAGTCCTAAAACTAAGAGCAACACAGTACGGGACAAATTATTATGACATAAAAACCTTTGTAATCGGTTACGGAGACAACACAAAGGGCGCACAGTCACTCAACGATATGGCTGTCGCCGGCGGAACTGCTGTAAACAATAAGGCCTACAATGCGAGCGACCCGCAGACACTTGCAAACGAACTGAACAAGATTCTAAATATCACCATCCCGAAAGAGATATGCGACGGCGTTGATAATGACTGCAACGGAAAGACGGATGATGGTCTCACCAGAGAATGCGAAGGGGCCTGCAATACAAAAGGTACAGAGACCTGTGAAAAGGGGAAATGGGTAAACTGCAGTGCACCTTCATTTGAAAACGAAAACAAGGAATGTGATACAGGATTACAGGGTATCTGCAAATACGGAATTAACAGATGTGAGGGAAGCGTACTCAAATGCATTCAGATTTATAATTCCTCATCAGAGCAGTGTGACGGAATAGACAATGACTGTGACGGATTTACAGACGAAGACGACAAAAACCAGATTATGAGGAGACCCTGTGCCAACCAGTGCGGTACAGGTAATGAGTATTGCCTGAACGGCAAATGGGACGAGAAGTCCTGTGATGCCCCGCTTCCCAACAACGGATGCGGAGGATGCGGACCCACTCCTCAGGAGATATGCGACGGGATAGACAATAACTGCAACGGAGAGGTAGATGAGGGGAAAGATATCTGCGGCGGAGATGCGGTCTGTTATAAAGGTCAGTGCGTGGTTCCCTGTGTGAATAATGAATGCCCTACCAACCGCAGATGCAACAAGGAAGGCTGGTGTCTGAAAGACGACAAATGCTTCGATGTTGACTGTCCGGAAGGAAAGATATGCCAGAACGGAGACTGCATTGACCCCTGTGCCTCGCTTGTATGTCCTGAAAACTGGATATGCAAGAACGGTGCCTGTCTGGACGGAACCTGCTATGTAATCAAATGCGAAAACGGAAAGGTATGTAAAGATAATCAGTGTATAGACGACCCCTGCAAAGACAAAACCTGTCCTGATAACGAGTTCTGCCGTGATGGCGTCTGCGTAAAGAGCTGTTATCAGATTAAATGTGAAAACGGAAAAAAGTGTATCGACGGAGAATGTACCGAAGATAAATGCTACAATATCAAATGTGAATACGGAAAAACCTGTGTAGACGGCAACTGTGTCGAAGATAAATGCTGGAGTGTAATCTGTGCGTGGGGAAGAATATGCAAAGACGGAAAGTGCGTGGATGACCCCTGTTTCAGGATTAAGTGCCCTGACCCGTCCGTGTGTTATGACGGACAGTGTCTCGATGAAAAGGAGGTACCTTTGCAGGATGCAGGTTATGATTTCGGTCCTGCCCTCGATATAGTCTATGATACTGAACGCAGTGACACATCAATACCTTATGACAACGGAGAACCCTACCCGGATATCGGAGTCAGCAAAGATGCGGGAGTATCAAGAGACATATCTGCAACAGACGACTCCTCTGGTTCCTCCTGTTCCTGCACTCTGGTTGAATAAGACGGGGTTTTGTGGATACTCCAGCCGCAAAGAATAAATTCCTATACTTCGGCCGGAAGGCCTTTCCCTATATTCTGGGAATTCTTCTCGTAATTTACCTGATACATATAGTATCGCTCAACAAATTCATCGATTCGCTTTCACGCGGGAGATATGAATATTTTATCCCGGCAAGCATAATCTTCTTCTTTCTCGTCTTCTTTATCGATGTCTTCGGTACCAAAATTCTTGTCGACAAGTCGGTTATGTACACGTCCTTCAAGGAGATGCTCATCGTAAAGTCAATATCGGGACTCGTCGGATTTCTCAATCAGGCCGTAGGGCAGATGAGTCTGGGGTATTATTACCACAAGAAATCCGGCCTTCCCTTCTTCTATGTCGGCGGCGCACTGTTGCTCTTACTGTTCATTGATATAGTTTCACTTACCATTGCACTCGGACTGAATATCAAGGAAGAAGTAATTTCAGTCTCTGATTTTGTGCCCTACGTCATCATAGGACTCATACTCTTCATACCCATATACCTAATTCTGAGATTTTTCATTATGTGGCTCTTCAAAAACGACAGACTGCGCGTTTCAGCCCTGCTGATGTCCAATAAAATCGGGCAGTTGCTTGGGGCACTCATACTGATTCCTTTTACGGACCTTGTAACTATTCTGATGGCAAGGATTCCGAGAATCTTCCTCAAGGCATTTTTTATGGTTATGTCCCTCTGGTTTTTCAACATTAAAGTTCCCTATGCAGAGGGAATCTCCCTTGTCCTGCTCTCACTCTTTATAGCTGCAATACCTGTCACACCTTCAGGACTCGGGACATTTCAGGGTATGAGCATCATACTCTTCGAAAAATACGGTGACAGGGCGGATATACTTGCCTCAACGGTAGCTTCCAATATGGTCTTCATTGTAGGCCAGATAATAATGGGGCTCTATTTTCTCAACAGGGGGCTCTTTTTGCTTGGCAATATAAAGAAACCACCGGAGGAGACAAAATGAACATAGGAATTCTTGGTGGAGGAGGAATCCGTGCTCCTATAATAATCAAGATGCTCAGTGAATTCAGTTTTGAGGAAAGACTCGAAGAGGTAAGAATTCTTGATATCGACACAAAAAAGACCGATGCGATAATCAAACTCGCAAAAGCCATACTCAATAAAGGCAATAAAAAACTCAATATCGTGAGATGCAACACTACAGCCGAGTTTTCTTATAATCTTGACGCAGCTGTCTTTACAATCCGGGAAGGATTCGAGGAAGGACGGGCCTTCGATGAAAGACTGTGCCTGAAATACAATATTATCGGGCAGGAGACAACAGGTGCAGCCGGATTTTCATTTGCCGCAAGGAGTATACCCGCACTAATCGGATACGCACAGGAAATAAGAAAGCAGAGCCCGGGATGTATTCTGATCAACTTCACAAATCCGGCCGGAATTGTAGTGAGGGCACTGAACATTGCCGGATTTGATGATGTAATAGGGATATGCGACTCATCAGATGCTGCCCGAATTCACGCAGCCGAATTCCTCAACAAAAAGAGATTTGATCTCAATTCGGAAATCATCGGGCTCAACCATCTCTCATGGACCACAAAACTTTTTCTTGATTCAAAGGACATACTTCAGGATATTATCATTGATGACAGATTTTACGAGATTGCACACGGTCCGTTCGAGAGAGAGACCTTTGTCAAAGACCACCTTTTCAAGAACGAATACCTTTACTATTATTACTGCACCGGAGAGGCCCTTGACGGAATGCTTCAGGAGAAGGAGACGAGAGGAGAATACCTGCTCAGGAAGAACCGGGAACTGATCGGCAGATTATACGCCGAAGAGAATCCCGAGAAGTTAATTGATATATACGAAGATTACCTCAATGACAGATTCAGAACGTATATGTCATATGCATATCATAACATAAAAAGACGTGTCGTCGAAAATGAGTCTGAGGGTTATGCCGAAATTGCACTCAGGATTATTGCCTCGGTCAAGGAGAGAAAAGACCTCAATATACCGATGATTCTCCCGAACAGGGGGGCCATACCATTTCTGCAGGACGAATATGTTGTGGAGAAATTCTGCAACATAAAAGCGGGAAAAATAGAATCAAAGAGAGCAGAGACAGACCTGCCGTCATATGCAAAAGACATCATTACAAAAGTAGCCGAATATGAGAATCTGGCAGCACAGTCTGTTGTAAACAGGTCATTTGCACAGGCAGAAAAGGCCTTATCGGTTCATCCTCTTATCGGAAAGGATGTGGCCGGAAAGATACTTAAGGATTTTTCCGAAAGACACAGAAAATACTTTGCAGATTACAAGTAAAGGGAGGACTAATATGAAAAAAATTATTCTTTTGTCTCTGCCGGTTTTAATCTTTTTTGCCTGTACAGACGGTGAGGGTAATAATAATGTAGCAGATACCAGCAATATCAGTGATATATCACCGGATACATCTTTGCCGGAAGATTCCGGTTATCCGACTGTGGAACCAAAGAAGGAGCAGCACGGCATATTCAGGGTCGTCTGGCTCAAGGGTACCCCGTACGAAATGGGATTCCAGCAGGGGACACTTCTTAAGGAGGAACTCAGAAAGGGACTGGAATATATCAAAAATGACCCTCTTCTCTCCCAGCAGGAGCAGATGGCAAGAGATATGGGAGTAATGGATATTGCTATCAAGCAGAGCTATCCGGAGATTGTGGAGGAGTGCAAGGGTATCGTTGATGCCGCCAAGGATACCGGCTGGACATACCAGAAGTGTATTATCCTCAATTTCGGTGATGTCTTTATGGAGTATCTGCTCGACGGAATGCCGAAACAGGCCTGCTCACAGGCGGCCGTGGCCGGAAATGCAACAAAGGACAGGCGCCTGTATCACGGAAGGATTCTGGACTGGTCAAAAATCGATTACATTCTTGAAAACCCGACAATCTTCATAAGACAGCCAAAAGGCGGAATACCGCATATGTATATAGGCTTCCCTGTAAATCTCAGTCCCTATTCAGCCATGAATGCTGAGGGTCTTTCAATGGCATCAAATGAGGCTCACCCGAAAGATGTCTCACAGACAGCACTTCAGGGTCACAGCCATGTTCAGATGCTCGGACGTATAGCCAGAGAGGCACACAATATTGACGAGGCAAGAAATATAATACTTGGCGAAAAGCATATGTCCACAGAGATATTTATGATCGCAGACGGCAAGAACAGAACGGCATCTGTATTCGAAATGACAGCGCAGCATATCGGTGAGAGAAAGATGGATTCAAACGGACTCGTATATGTTACAAATCATTTCCTTGCAGACGAAACAAAGGATTATGATTTGGAGCCTACCAAAGAAGCAAATCTGCTGAGATACGACAGATACTCACAGCTGCTCGAGCCCGACGGAAAGGACTCGCTCTATGGTATGTTCGACCCGGAAAATCTTGTGAAGGTTTTAAGAGACAGAATAAATCCGTACACAGGTGAAGAGTCTCCGGTAGAAGAGTTCGACAACGGAAAGAGTATAGCGACATACGGAGCCCTCTTTGCCATGGTATTCGACCCTGAAAAGCAGATTGTATGGATTGCGACGGGGAAGATTCCGGTTCCGCAGCAGCCGTTTGTGGGGTTCTCCCTGAAGAAACTTCTCGGGTACAAAGACGCCCCAGAGATAGTTCCGGATATAATCAAATAGCCTACATTTTGTATTCGAGCTGTTTCAGAATATCGTTAATTTTCAGAATATCCTCCGAAGAATGATGGAGAAACTTTATGCCCATACCTGCACTATTGATACTGTCATCCCTTGTGTAGACTACCTTCGAGGGAATGGCAACAGGTCTCTTCTGACTACCAGAGTTCAGAAAGAGCATGCCCGATGTGCCAATCATATCCAGATACGGAGTACTTATAAAACAACCTCCGCTTGAGATGTTTCTGACAACCACATTCAGACTGAGTGTCGGGCTCTCATAGTGAGCCTCCAGAAAACAATCTTTCCTCTCTTCACTCCTTTTTTCTGCTGTTGTCATTCTTCCCTCCTTTTTTCATCTCTAACCCCTGATTCTTAAGGCATAAAAAAGCTTAATCAGGTTCTTTATTACGTTGGGTACCCGTCTGAAAAGATTGATGGACGGGGTCCTCTTCTCCTTAACATCCAGCGGAATCTCCTTAATCTTAATATTCTCCCTCTCGGCCCTTATGACAAATTCACTCGCAAAGAGGTCCTTTGTTACGAGACATTTGCTGGCAATAGGAAGCAGACGCTCCCTTCTGAATGACTTTAGTCCGTGAGTATCCGACCCCTTGAAACCCAGCAGAATCCGTAGAAGAAAATTAATAATTATAGTTGCCAGATGCCTGAAAAACGGCCTCTCGTCCTTTGCTCCGCTCAAAAGTTTTGAACCGATTACAAGGTCTGCCTCGCCGCCCGAAATAATATCGATGGAATTCCTGTAAAAATCATAAATCCCGAGGTCAATCTCGTCGCAGATAACGATTTCGCCCTGAGCGGCCAGAATCCCCTTCTTCAGGGCAGCGCCATAATCGGGCGTATCCGAAGTCAGATACTTAACCTCACTATACTTTGCGCAGATACCACTAAGAAGCTCCCTCGTACGGTCCTTCGAACCGTTTTCAGAAATTATAATCTCAAAATTTTTCCCGAAACCAGTCATCATCTTGTGCAGTTCATCAACAGATTCACAGATAATCTTCTCTTCGTTGTAAACCGGTATAACCACCGAGATATCGATCTTCCTGTTTTCCATAACTTCATAAACTCCTTATATCATCTTTAAAAAACAATTTCAAGCAAAATCTGATACTGAGTATCATTTTCTATCTCTTTCTCTTAACAATACAGGCAAAGGCATTATGGTTGTGAATCGACTCCAGACTCTCTGCCCTTACCATAAACCATTTTACTCTCTCGTTGCGGGAGAGTTTCTCTGACAGTTTTCTGACCACATCCTCAACGAACATAGGATTCTGATAAGCCTTCTCGGTCACATACTTCTCGTCGACTCTTTTCAAAAGGCTGTAGATCTCGCAGCTGCCGGCAGATTCGGCAAGTCTTATCAACTCCTCAATCCATATAAATTTTCTGTACCGGACTGCTATCGAAACAATCGTGCGCTGATTGTGAGCCCCGTACCGTGAAATCTCCTTCGAACAGGGACAGAGAGTAGTAACCGGAACATCAACCTGAATAATGATATCCTTCTTCTTCTTCTTCGAGAAGAAGAGTTTGCAGTTATATTCCATAACCGAAGGGACACCTGAGACAGGGGCGGTCTTAATCCTGAAGAACGGGAAAGAAACAAATATAGAGACATTCTTTGCGTCGAACCTTTTCCTTATATTCTCTGCCAGATTACCGATATTTCTGGTAGAGAGTCCTTCCTTGAAGTTATTTATCTCCTCGATAAAACGGCTCATATGTGTCCCCTTGAGGTTATGCCGCAGATCAACCGTTATATGAAATTCGCCTATCGTATGCTGTACGCCCTTCTCCCTGTCAAGAACAGTTATGGGGAGTCTGATACCGCTTACTCCAACCTGATCAATCGCTATGTTGCGGCTATCGATGCTGTTCTGAATATCAGGAAGTTTATCAAACATCTTCTCTTTTCCCTTCTAATCATCCGAGATATTGATATATTTCATTATGCCTTCGAATATGCCCTCTGCTATCTGGCGCCTGTACTCTCTTGATTTCAGTCTCTTCTCCTCGACCGGATTTGACAGAAACGAGGTCTCTACGAGTATACTCGGTATCTCTGTCCCGAACAGGACATAAAAGAGGGCATACTTGACGCCCCTGTCCTTAACATCGGGATATTTTTTCCTCAACCTGCTCACAATACCGCTCTGAACATACTGTGCAAGCCGCATCGATTCATCTACATTTGCAGAGATTGCAAGGTCCAGAAGCGTCATCTTGAGGTCACTTATACTCTTATCCGAATTGATATTCTCGAGCATTGCAACTTTCTGTGAGGCCCTGTCATCTGTATTGTTCAGATAGTAGACCTCTACTCCGGCAAATTTACGGTTTTTATTGGCGTTGGCGTGTATGGAGATAAACAGGTCCGCCTTCTTCTCCCTTGCAAGTGCCGCTCTCTCCGAAAGCTTCAGTGTAACATCCGAATCCCTTGTAAGAAATACCTCGAGGTCGGTGTTTTTCTTTATTATCTTTGCAAGTTCAAGGGCTATATCCAGAACAACATCCTTTTCCTTCAGTCCTCCCTTGCCCACAGCCCCCTGGTCATCTCCTCCGTGGCCGGGGTCTATCACGATTCTCTTAACCTTGAGGCCAAGTTGCTTTGACAACGGAATAGTATTGGTCTTCTTTTCTATAGTATTCTTCTTAAGGTCACTTTTGATAGATTCGATTATTTTGCTGTTGAGTTCTTCCTCGGATCTTTCTACAACCTGTGCCGGTTTGTCCGGAGTCTTCGTGGCAGGCTCCTTTTCTATAACCGCCTCGGTCTTCTTCTTATCTTCCGGTTTCGATATCTCCAGCGGTTTTACATCGGCGATATCCCCGAAATGCATAATAATCCTGTCGGGATTTTCAGCGGTATAAATCAGATATGTCTGAATGCTTACAAGGTCAAATACTATTCTGACTGTATTATCGGCAAACTGCCCTGCCCTTACTGCTTTAAGAAAACCCTTCTCTATCGAATAAAACTTACTGATATTTTCAGAAAGTCTCGTATCTATGAGGTCAATATAAATCCTCGGCGGCTTCTGTGCCTTTACATCTTCCGGAAGTTCCTTGTACTGATATCTCACCTGAGCGGACGTAAAGATTTCGCAGACAGCCCCCTTCTCCCCGACCTGAATTTTCAGTTCATTGAGCGAAAAGATATTTTTCGCAGGCTCGGCGGCAGGAGCTTTTACGGTTTCTGTCTCCTGCTCCCTGACTTCCTCCTTCTGGACCGTAACTGCCTTTTCCGCCGGCTTTTCCTTCGGTACAGGCTCCGCCCTATCCGAGTCCGGCACAGAATTCAGTATAGTAATAGCCTTATCGAAATAATCGCCCTTCGGATATTTTTCCCTTATAGTCTTAAAATACTTTATCGCCGTATCTGTATCATTCTCAACCTCGAGATAGAGTTTACCGGTATAAAACAACGCATCATCTGCAAGGTTGGAGTCAGGAAATTCAGTAAACACCTTTTTATAATATTCTATCGCCGACTCAAAATCATAGGGGGAGAGAGTAATCCTTCTTAGGTCCCTGAATAACTCCCCGAGGATAAAATAAACCCTTACCCTGAGTTTGGGGTCGGATTTTTCAGAGAGAGTCTGGAGCTCCTTCGATATGTTAGACCAATAAACCCTGAATTGCCTCTTCTTCTTATCCTGTCTGAGTTCATAATACCGGTTCTTCAGTTCATTGAATCTGTCTTCACCTGAGTCCGCAAATAAGGTGCTGGTACCAAAAATAATAATAATTGCTGTTGTAAGAAGAAAAGTCCTCATAAAAAACCGCGTATATAATATAATATTAAGTAGTAATGTCAAAAAAAACTTTGGACCGATAAGTATTTGGAAAATCCGATTACTGAGCGGCTTTTGTTGTACCGGTTGGCGATTATATAAAACACAATAAAATCAACATATTATAACATAACTGGCACCTTAGATGCAAACATACGTACTGAATTCTGTGAAATATGATTTCGCAATCGTTACTGCGGTATTGAAATATTGTCAAAAAGTAGTAGAATACCACCGTATGCTCGGAACAGGCCTTATACTTACACTCAATTTTCTTGTAATCACGCAATCGGGAACTTTTGAATTCTATATCAGCAACAAATTAATCGGAACCGAAGAATATTCTATTCAGGACAGGATGATTGAATCATCGGTTGACCTTAACAACGGCTATAAATTCAGGCAGAAGACCCTCTTTGATGTCGACGGTGAACCCGATACCTATGTCATCGAAGGAACAGTAAACAATACCAGAGTAAAACTGGATATCAAGAGGCTCAATGCCAAATTTGCATATACCGCCGAATCCGAGGTCAGAGGGACTGAATACTTTGCAGTACTGACAAGGGCCGACAGACACGCCATTCTTGACAATTATGTGGCATCGCATTTTCTCTCTCTGATTCCAAAGCTCAATCCAAATCAGAAAAACGAACTCAAGGTTTTTATACCACAGGACGGGAAGATCAAGGATGTAACAGTTGAAATCCCCAAAAAGGAGAAGATAAAGTTATCAGGTAAAACAGCCGAGGCCTACCACTTCAGTTTCAGGCTCAAGAAATTCAGGACGATTGACCTCTGGACCGACTACAATACAGGAGAATTTCTGAAAGCCGAAATAAAGGAACTCAAACTGAAAATTATCAAGTCACAAAAGAAGGAATAGAAAATGTTCAGAACTCTTCATCCTCCGGCGGGGATTTGAGAGATTTTACACCGGTGTCCGATTCAAATTCCCTCACTTCCGGAATCGCCGAACCTGCAATCCCTCTTATCGAGCCATAAAATTCCGCGGCATTCTCGAGTATTCTGTTAATCTGCTTTTCTCTTTCCTTAAATATCTTGATTGTACGCTCTTTCTCCTTCTCATAGCTGCTTCTCAGTTCCATAAATCCCCTGACCATCATCTCAAACTGTACCTTGAACTCATTGCCTGTGAGATAGTTGTAGAGCATATCCATCTTTGTATTTCTATCCTTCTGTACGATTGTAACAGAATGAACCTTTTCGAGCATATGTCTTAGAATAAATGAGAGATTTGATATCTCTGTATACCTGCATATCCAGACCCCGTCTCTCAGGCAGAAATCCCTTACATCCTTTGGCATAGCCTCGGTAACTATTACAGAGATATCCGCCTTCTCCTTCTGCGAATCCTCTTTAAGTTTACCTATCCATTCGGACTTAAACTCCTTTGTCCGTTTGCTCTCGTAGTATATCTTACCGCAGACATCCCCGCTGCGGGTTCTGACAATCTGAATTACATCGGCCCCTCTCTGTCCGGGCCTGACATCAGATATTTCGTCAAAAGGATAGAGCCGTTTCAACAGGTCCCTCAGTTCGAGCTCCTGCACTTCGCCCTGAAGCTGAACACAGCCCTGTTCGCTCTTTCTCTTTGCCTCTTCAATCTCCCTGTTCATACTCTCAATAATCTTCTCTTTTTCCCTGATTTTCAGAACATATTCATCTTCCAGCATCTTTCTGATTCTCTCTTTCTCCTCACCGAGTTTTTCAGTAAGTTCCTTCTCCTTCTCGAGTGTTATCTGCTCCTTTAATGCATCTTTCTCCCTCTTCAGCCTCTCAAGTTCTATCTCAAGTCTCTTTTGTTCCTGCAACTGGGTATGCTTCTCATTCAATTCCTTCTTCAGAATATCTATCTCTTCCCGGTTCTCTTCCCTGACCTTCTTGCGGATTTCATCTTCAATTCTCCGGGTTTCCCTTTTGATTCCGAGCTTTACCTGCTCCTCTATCGCCTGTCTCATCCTCTCCTTCTCTTCCTCAATTCTCTTTTTCTCCGAATCAATCTCGCCCAATCTTCTGTTCAGTTCTTTCTCCTTTTCCAGAAACTCCCTCTGATATCTTATCTTCATCTCCTCCTCTATCTGTCTGTAAAGAATTTCACTGACATCTATCTCTTTACCGCAGGAGGGACAGCGGACGATATTCCTGCCGTTCATCATTTAACTCCCCTTCCAAGAAGTTCATCTGCAATATAATTCATTTCGTAGACACTTCTTAAAGCCTCGAGCATTCCTGCCGAGTGTACCGAGACCGCCCTTGCAAGTTCGTCCGAATAGACGAATGTGCCTGCAAGCCCGTAGATATTCGAATCGAATATCAGCCCCACAATCTGATGTTTCGAATTAATCACCGGACTTCCGGAATTGCCTCCTACTATATCCGCCGTCGACACAAAATTGAGCGGCATCTTCATATTTATCAGCTTCTCTTTCTCAACATACCTCTTCGGAAGGTCAAAAGGCGGTTTATTGTCGAAGTTTGCACTTCGTTCGAAAAGCCCGTAAAAAGAGGTCTTGAACGGAAGAATCGTACCCCCGGAAGGATATCCCTTTACGACACCATAAGATATTCTCGGTGTAAAAGTTGCATCGGGCGGAAGATTTTTTCCGTAAATCCTGAATCTGAGATTCTGAATTACCCTTGCGGCTGTTCTCTCCACACTTTCAACCTTCTCCTCGTACTCCTTCCGGTTTTTCCTGACGACAGGTTCGATAAGTGATGCCAGTCGCAGCAGAGGGTCATCGGATTTTGACAGGAATTCCTTCCACTCCTTCTCGCTCATCAGATCACCTTTTTTGACCAGCTCTCTCCTGTATTCAACGTCATATATCTTCGTCTTTTCCACAATCTCCTCTACGAGCTCTTCAACCTTCCTGCCGGGCAACAACGTCCTGATAAATTCGTTCTTGTCTGAGATTTCCCTTACCGCATCCTCAATGGCGGTTCTGAGAAGCACCTTCTCTACTCCCTTATATATCGGGGCCGTCGAATACAACTGATGTTCAAGGGACGGAAGCGAGGTATCCCTGTATTCCTCGAATCTCTCCTCGTTTGGCTTCTTCTTTTCAATTACCATCTGAACGATAGTAAAGGCCCTCGAAAAGAGTTCGGAGTAATTGATAACTGTCCTGACCGCCAGTGCAGTAGGAAATATCTTCTTATATTCATTCTGGGCTTTTTCTATCTTCTTTAATGAATCCTTAAGATTTTTAAGGTCTTCAGGGCTTTTGGAAGAAGAGGCAATCAGCGCTTTCTCGTCAGACTCTTTCTTCCCGAATATCTCTTTATTCAGCAGGGCATTCAGCATACCCTTATTGGCCTTGTACGAATTTTCAAACATAAAAATCAGTTCCTTTGTCTGCCTCGCATTCTCCTCTGACTCCGACGCATACTTTTTCAGGGCATCGATGAACTTCTCTGCCTTCTTTACCCTCAAAGGATAAAATATGTCTCTCTGAAATTTCAGCTGCGAGACCGAATATAACCGCTTAGTGGTCCCCGGATTTCCGATTACAAAGACAACCTCATTCTCGGCCGCGCCGCTGTCGCTGAAAGGGAAATAATACTCCGGCTGATACGGTTTGTCATTTTCGTAAATCCTGAAGAATGTCATATCAAGGTCATAGCGGGGATATGTGAAGTTATCGGGGTCACCGCCAAAGAATGCGATCTGCTGTTCGGGTGCAAAGACGAGCCTCACATCGGTAAACTTCTTGTATCTGTAAAGCACGTACTGTCCGCCACCGTAGAGAGTAACTACATTACATCTGAGTCCTGTCTTTTCACCACACTCCTTCTCTATTTTAGCCATCTCTGCCTTTCTCCTCTTCCCTCTCTCCTTATCGTCCTTCGAATCCTTTTCCGCGGCAACAACCTTCTCTGTCACATCTTCCAGAGAATAAAGCATATTCACCTCAAGGTCCGGACACTTTGCCTCTTCACTCATACTCTTTGCAAGGTAGCCGTTCTTTACATAATCCTTTTCCGGAGTAGAGAGTTTCTGGATGCAGTCGAAACCTATATGATGATTCGTCATAACGAGCCCGTTCTTCGATACGAATGAGCCCGAACCGCCATTGTTGAATCTCAGGGATGCCCTCATTGCATATTCAAACCATTTGCTATCAAGCTTTATATTGTATTTCTTTTCAATCTGTTCAATCGGTGGATTATCAAAAGTAAACATCCCCTCATCGGCATAAACGTTCAAAGCTAAAAGAAGAAAAATATAAACAATACTGATTCTCATATAAGACCTCCTCGGAAAAATGTATTTCAGTAAGGATAAAAGATATAGAATACTGCTGATATACCAAACAGAACCCAGAGCCCCGAAGGGACTTCCTTTACCCTGCCGATAAGAAGCTTTATCAGAGGATAAATTACAAATCCCGCCGTCATTCCGATCCCGATATTGTAGGTAAAGCACATAAGCGCAACTACCGTAAATGCCGGAATTACATCGGATAAGTCTTCGAAATTCAGTCTTACAACCGGAGAGAGCATCAGCATACCAACCACAATGAGGGCCGACGAATATGCACAGGCCGGAACAGAGGAGAAGAGCGGAGCGAGAAAGAGGCAGAGAAGAAATAAAAAGGCCGTAACAACATTTGCAAATCCGGTGCGCGCTCCCGCCTCGATACCGGTCGCCGATTCAATATATGCACCGCTTGTCGTAGTCCCGAAAAGTGATGCAAGCGTAGTCGCAACAGCATCGGAGAGCATCGGTCTTTCTATATTCTCGAGTTCTCCCTTCTCGTTTAAGAGGTTTGCCTTCATTGCAAGAGCAATCAGTGTACCGATTGTATCGATGAATGCCATAACGAAAAGGGTCAGAATAACCGATATAAAACCAAAATTGAGGGCGCCGGCAATATCAAGTTTGAGAAAGATTTCAGAGAAATCAGGCGGAGCCGAAAAGACCCTGTCGGGCAGCGGTGTCACCTTCATAATAAATGCAAGAACCGTTACAATAAGGATGCTTATCAGAATTGCTCCCGGGACTCTCTTTATCATCAGTATCGACATCAGTATAAAACTTATGACTGAGAGTATCACTCCCACATTCTTCAGATTTCCTATGTGAACAGGTGCGCCCGGAACACCAAGAACGACTATACCTGCATCATTCAGACCAATAAAAGTCATAAACAGCCCTATCCCTACCGAGAAACCTATCTTCAGACTAAGCGGTATGGAGTTTGCGAGCCAGCTCCTGATTTTCAGGACAGTTATCAGAACAAAGAGGATTCCGCTAATGAATATCGCACCGAGTGCAGTCTGCCAGGAATATCCCATAACCTTGACAACTGTATATGCAATAAATGCGTTTTCTCCCATATACGGTGCAATTGCAATAGGCATCTTTGCATAGACTCCCATAATGAGAGTCCCGAAAAATGCGGTCAGAATGGTTGCCACCATCGATGCACCAAAAGGAAGGCCGGCCGCCTCCAGAATCTTGGGATTTACTACAACGATATAGACCATTGTAATAAAGGTCGTTGCTCCGCCTATGATTTCCTTAGAATATGTTGTATTGTTCTTTTCAAAGCCGAAATATTCTTTAATCATATTACTGCCTCCGCGTTTGAAATCAAATATACTAATTCCATTTGAATATGCAAGCCAATCTTTATCTGCAAAACAAATATTATTTGACTGAAATGCCAAATAATTATAATAAATACATATCTATGAGTGATGAAAACCTACAGATTTTATCCGGCAAGGGCTGGCTATACAAGCAGAATGATATGCTCTACGGACCTGTCCCTTCACAGGTAATCGCCGACCTCATCAACAAAGGAATCCTCAATGCAAATTCTGATATATCTATAGAAGACGGAGAGTGGAAAAAAATAAGGGATATTCAGCACTTCAATCAGTTCGTCATACAATATGAGGCGAGAAAGCGAAGAGAGGCAATAGAACGGGAAGAGAGGAAGCAGAAGAGACTCGGAATCCTTGTTCTTGTCATAAAAATCATATCCGCCCTGCTTGTACTGTCGATTCTCGGAATGGCCGGCTATTTCGGATATAAAAAATTCATTTCGTCACGCAAATCGGAGAAACCGCCCGTTGAAGACGACTCTGTCGAAATAACCGGTGTAACGATGGATGAATGGCTGGAAAAACATCCACCTCTTGTTGCCCTCGGGACGAAGAAGATAGAGACAAAGCCGGAGGATTCAAAGACAGAAGAGAAATCCGCAAAGGAAAGCGGAAAGAAATCGAAGACAGCAAAGGACAAGAAGAGCGCCAAAGAGGCAGAAAAAGGAACAAAGGTCGCAAAGGCTGACATACCCGCACAGAAACCACCTGACGGAGATACCCCGGAGCAGCTGAGCGATGCGGAAATCTATGAGATGATTCAGAAGAATATTTCGAAACTCTTCATCTGTATAAAGGAAGAACTCCAGAGAACCCCCGACCTGAGAGGAGAAATACTCATCGAGTTCGTAATCAAGAATGACGGAAGAATCGGCGACCTTAAGATAGAAGACCCCAGATTCTCGAACGGACCGATGTATGACTGTTTCCTGAAAAAACTTATGATGTGGAAGTTCAGGTCATTCTACGGTGAACGCAAGATAGTAAAATATCCATTCTATATTAAATCCAAGAAATGAGCATCATTCGTAAACTGTCTCTCTTTGCGGTATTTTTTCTCCTTTTTATCTTTTTTGCTTCCTGCAGCCAGAGAGAACTTGGTTTTTCCGGAAATAATGACACAGGCCTTCCGGATATAAAGGATGTAAACCCTGAAGAATATGAACTCGTAAAAAACATCAGAATCTCTGCATCAGATACAAAAACATGGGGAGGGTTCGGCTGGGTAAGGGAGGCAGAGGACTCAATATATACAATAAGGGATGACGTACAGGAGACCTGTTATAAGGGACCCGAAAACAAGGATGTAATAATTACTCTGGATATTTATACGACATACCGAAAGACTCTCCCTCTCTCATATCTGAAAATCGGACATAATCAGAAAGACCGGACGGAATTTATTGTGTCACTTTCCGACAACTGCCAGAGAGATCCGGTATTTAGTGCAAAGACGACTTTCGAAAAGATGCTGAATCTGGAAAACAGATATGCCGGATGCATAAAAATAAAGTTCAGGTCACCCGAAGGCTTTGAGATCTGCTCTCTTTCCCTTACAACTTCTGAATTCATCAGACCATACGAGCCGGCATCCGGGGGGAATCCGACCGACAAAAGATACGGTGTGATAGAGGGATTTTACGGTGTGAGATGGTCAGATACAGAACGGGAGAAGATATTTTACACTCTCGGCAGCTACGGGCTCGGAATGTATGTTTATGCCCCGAAAAACGAGCCTAAACACCGCGAGAAATGGAGAGAAAACTATACTCAGGAGGAGATGAAGAGATTTTCCGAACTCAACAGGAAGGCCGGCGGGTACGGCGTTGATTTCTATTATGCCATAAGCCCTTTCATAGATTTCGAATATACAGGAAGCAGTGATTACGATACTCTTCTGAAGAAACTTAAATTTTTTACAGACTACGGAATAAAGAATTTTGCCATATTTGCAGATGATATCGAGATGGAAAAAGAGATAAAGGTCGATGCAGAACTCGGGAAGACTCATACCAATATAACAAACAACATATACAGTGCACTGAAATCAGTCTCCCCTGACATAAAGCTGCTCTTCGTCGGGACTGTCTACTCTGACGAAAGGGTCTTTTCATTCGAAGACGGTTACGGATATCTGAGCGAGATTTCAAAACTAAATCCTGAAATAGAGATATTCTGGACAGGTCTCAAAACAAGCGGTGCAACTATTACCAAAGAAGACACAAGACTTTTTACGGAGATAACCGGTAGAAAGCCTCTGATCTGGGATAACTTCTGGGCGAATGACGGAGGCGACGGATTTCTGGCAAATCTCTATCTCTCTGATTATACCGGCAGGGAGACAGACATTGCGGAACACATAAGAGGTATTGGAATCAATCCGCTCATACAGGGCTCTTTATCGAGACTCAACATTATGAGATTCGGAAGATGGAAGAGCAATAAAATCTCCGGCAACTGGGCGGAAGATGAGCTTAAATGGTTCGGACTCAAATACACAAACTGTGAAACATCTCTTCGTCACACAGAAAAATACCTTATGCTCTTATCCGATATTTATAACGGAAATTCTAACAGGATAATCCGGTTTTCTGAACTCGACTCTGCGCTCGATAATTTATATGCTGCCCTCAAAACGACGGATAAGACAAATATTATTGAGAATACCGTCACTCTTTACGGCATATTTGCCAGAATGTTCGTATTGCAGAGTATTCTGTATAATTCAAATATCGATTCAGAACTCTTCGATGAGATCTTCTTTCCCTCCGAGAAAATACGGCTCGACGCATTGACAGGAATTTATGCCCTGCAGTTTCTCCTCTCAAAACTCAGCGGACCCCCTGACTACACTCTTGAAAAGAAGATGAAGGCATCTCTGGAAAAGGCATCTATGCAGAGATTTGTCTATAGTGCAGGCAGGATAAGCAAATTTGCCGAGTATGTGTCTAATACAACTTTCGAGAATATCTCCGGAATAAGAATACCGGAGATTAAAGAAAAAATTCCGCAGGATTGTACATCAGGCAGGGAGATAATATTCAGGCCGTTTGCAAATACAGTGAATATCGGAGTATACGGGTTGCCGGATAAATACTTCACAATCCAAAAGGATGAAATCAGGTTCAATATACCATTTTCGGGCAACTACTCAATAGTCATAATCGGATATAACAGCGAAGGCATAAATATCTCGCCAGGAAATCTTGTCTGTAAATAATTTTCAATGGAATTGAGTCTCATTTTGTGCTAACAGAATCTGGTCTTCGGAGGAAGAGATGAAGGATATAGAGATTGCAAGAGCTAAGAGAGCAGAGATGAAGAAGATTAGGGAGATTGCCCAAAGTCTCGGTATCAGGGAGGAAGAACTGACACTCTACGGAGATTATATCGCGAAGGTGGATTTCGAATCTGTTCTGAGAAGAAAAGCGGATTCGAAAACCGGCAAACTTATAGTCGTCACCGCTACAACACCGACACCTCTCGGCGAAGGGAAGACTGTCACATCCATAGGACTTACTCAGGGGATAGGCAAACTCGGTAAAAGAGTCGTGCTCTGTATCAGACAGCCCTCCCTTGGTCCCGTCTTTGGAATCAAGGGCGGCGCATCCGGCGGTGGTTATTCGCAGGTCCTGCCGATGGAGGAATTCAATCTCCACTTTACAGGGGATATGTACGCCGTAAATACTGCCCACAATCTGCTCTGTGCAATGACGGAGGCATCCGTATTCCATAAAAATCCACTTAAAATCGACCCTCAGAGAATAAAACTAAGAAGGGTAACAGATATCAACGAGAGGGCTCTCAGAAACATCATAATTGCAGTCGGCGGAAAAGACGGAATCATACGCGAAACCGGTTTCGATATTACACCGGCAAGCGAAATAATGGCAATACTAGGACTCTCGGTTTCGATGAAGGAATTAAAAGAGAGACTCACACGGATAATCATAGGATATACATATGACGGTGAACCTGTATTTGCCGGAGATATAAAATCCGTCGGTGCAATGGCGGTACTCCTGAAAGATGCAATGAGGCCAAATCTGATTCAGACAATCGAGGGTCAGCCGGTCTTTGTCCACACTGGTCCTTTCGGCAATATTGCCCACGGAAATTCATCTATTATTGCAGACAAACTGGCTCTCGGACTTTCGGACTATGTCGTCACCGAGGCAGGTTTCGGTGCAGACCTCGGACTCGAAAAATTCATACATATAAAGTGCCGCACCGCAGGATATTCGCCCTCCTGCATTGTAATCGTGACATCGATAAGGTCTCTCAAAATGCACGGCGGGGCATTCAGGATTCCTCCGGGCAAAACAATAAGCGATGACATAATGTTTCAGAAGAATGAAGATGCCCTCAGAAAGGGATTTTCCAATCTGAAGACACACATAGAAAACACAAAGCTGTTCGGCATCCCTGTAATAGTTGCAATAAACAGATTCCCGAAGGATGACAGAGATGAGATTACACTCCTGCAAAACCTCATTGCAGACTGCGACACGGAATCAGAACTGTCAGAGGCATTCGCAAAGGGAGGCGAAGGGGCGGTAAATCTTGCCAGAAAAGTAACAGAACTTGCGGAAAAGAACACGGAACTGAAGTTTTTGTATGACATAAAACAGCCAATCAGGGAAAAGATAGAAATACTTGCCCATAACATCTACAGGGCAAGAGAGGTATCCTATTCGAAATCAGCAGAAAAGGAGATTGAAAACATCGAAAAGAGATTTGGCACTGAATTCCCTGTATGTGTTGCCAAGACACAGTTGTCGATATCAGACAAACCCGAATTAAAAGGCTCGCCGTCCGGTTACACATTCAATATAGGCGAAATACGGCATTCAAACGGTGCCGGCTTTGTTGTTCCGGTAGCAGGTGAAATATCCACAATGCCCGGCCTCGGCTCTAAACCTGCGGCGATCAATATCGATATCTCAGATGAAGGAATCATCGACGGGATATTCTAAAAGGAGACTGATATGTCAGAGATTATTGACGGAAAACTTGTTTCAGCAAAGATACGTTCAGAGATAAAACAGAAGACCGAAGTACTCAGAAAGGAAAAATCAGTACGACTCAGACTCGCAACGATTCTCGTAGGTGAGAATCCGGCATCGAAGATATATATCAAAAACAAGATAAACTCCTGCATTGAGGTCGGAATCGAATCAGAACACATAGACCTACCCGGGGCAACGACAGAAAACGAACTCCTGCTGATTATAGACAGACTCAATAACGACCCGGATACGGACGGGATACTCGTTCAGCTGCCGCTTCCGCTTCACATATCGCCGGACAAGGTGATTGAAAAGATATCTCCTTCAAAAGACGTGGACGGATTTCACCCTTATAATCAGGGGATACTCCTCACCTCGAAGGATTACGAATCACTCATTGCATCAAAAATACCGGTCCCCTGTACTCCGTTCGGATGTATGAAATTACTCGAATACTACAATATCGACCCGTCCGGCAAAAGAGCGGTAATAATCGGAAGGTCCAATATTGTAGGGAAACCGCTTGCTCTGCTCCTGCTGCTCAGAAATGCCACCGTAACGATCTGTCATTCTAAGACAAAAGATGCAGCATCTGTTATAAAAGAGGGAGATATCGTAGTCTGTGCGACAGGAAAGAAAGGAATACTTGCGGGCGATATGATTAAGGATGGCGCGGTAGTTCTGGATGTAGGCATCAACCGCGGAGAGGACGGAAAGATATACGGTGATGCCGATTTTGAAAGCACGAGCCGGAAGGCGTCATTCATTACACCGGTTCCGGGCGGTGTAGGACCTATGACGATTACAATGCTATTATATAACACACTGATGCTTGGACTGAAAAGACGGAGTCTCGGTAACGTATGAACTTCACAGAGAAACTCGGAGCAGGAGCCCCTACTCTCTCGTTTGAACTCTTCCCGCCCAAAAGACCGGACGGCTGGGCGACGCTCTATGCGACTCTCTCGGAAATCTCGAGGCTGAAACCGGACCTCGTATCTGTCACATACGGAGCGGGAGGTTCCACAAGGGAAAAGACAATTGATATCGTAACAAGACTAAAAGATGAACTCGAGATAGATGCAATGGCTCATATTACCTGTGTAAACCACTCGAGAGATGAGATAGATGTAATACTCAACCGTCTGAGAGACTCCAGAATCCGGTATATCCTTGCCCTAAGGGGAGACCCGCAGGAAAAAGGCATATTCAGAAAAGCGGAAAACGGCTTCGGATATGCGTATGAACTAATCCGGTATATCAATTTCAGATATAAATTTATTACAGGCTGTGCAACCTATCCCGAAAAGCACATTGAATCCGAAAGCATTGAAAAGGATATCGAATACTTAAAACTCAAACAGGATACCGGAGCAAAATTTGCAATTACCCAGTTGTTTTTCATAAACGACAATTTCTACAGATTCAGGGAGCTGGCCGTAAGAGCGGGTGTCAGCATCCCGATAATAGCCGGACTTATGCCTGTCATCGATATTTCACAGATCGAGAGATTCAGAAACCTCTGCGGCTGCATAATCCCTGATGATCTAATAAACAGACTGACGAAATATCCTGACAGAGTAGTTGATATTGGCATTGAATACTCACTCAATCAATGTCTGGATCTTCTGAAAAACGGCGTTTGCGGATTACACTTCTTTACTCTAAACAGATCATATTCTGTAGTAAAAATAGTCAGCGATTTAAGAAATAACGGTTATCTGCTATCCTGATTACTATTTAACACAGCTACTCATTTCGGAAGAAGAAGCTGAATTATTCGGCTCCGCAATTTCAAGAGAGACAAAGTCATTCACATTATTATCTGTATCAACACCGTGACCGGCCTTTTCATCTGCTCCTCCGCTCTTCATAGAATCGGATGTCGATTCAGACTTTGCCTTTCTGATAATTGAACCACCCATTACAGGTGCAGGAGCAGCTGTCCCCTCCGGAGAATTACCCGAACCCCAGGCAACCATATCCATAACCTTGCCATTACCATCAATAATACGCAGGTTCCCGCCTGAAGCAGAGAGACCAAGCTGTGAACTTGCGTATGTCTTATCTGCTGTCAGGTTCCCCAGCTGAGCTACATCCGATGCGACAAGAATGAATTTCCCGGGGCCAATCATTCCGGAGAAGGATGCGAGGTCCTTCCATTCAGTACCCGTGGCTGACTTGTACTGAAGTTTGAACCCGTCAATTGTTATTCCCTCATCAAGAGGATTATAAAGCTCTATGAACTCATCCGGATGATTTGCACCACCATCAGCTATACCAAATGTCTTAATCTGACTGATTACTAAACTGCCCGCGCATTTCTTTTCGGAACTTCCTGTATCAGTTGTGCCGGTATCTGTTGTCGTTCCGGTATCCGTTGTGCCGGTATCATTTGAGCCGGTATCCGCCACTCCTGTATCTGTCTCCTGTCCGGCATCAGGTTTTACAGTTCCTGAGAGGGCGAGGTCGTCGTCAGACCTCGGGTTGAGTTTGAAATTACTGAAGTCGTAATCCAGTATTCCGATTATATAATCAAACCTGTCACCCACCTTCCTGCTTGCGGTATAAGAATAACTGTACTTATCATTCACCCTCAGATTCCCTGTTACCATAAACTCCTTGTAATCCTTCTCCGCGGAGGCGTCGGGATTTGCATCGATTACCTCTACGTTCTCCACCTTTATAAGCACTCCCTCATACTTCTCAGCATCTGCTCCGCCTGTTGCGACACTGGCAGGATTAACAACTGTGGGATTAACACTCTCGCCGGAACCAGTCTTCGTTATCGATGTGGCAGATATCTCCGACATGTCGTAGTATTCCTTATAGGTACCTTCGATAGTGAGTACATCACCCTGTGCAAACGGACCAAGACCTGATGTCTTTCCGTAAACCACCAGTATACCGGAATAAGGTCCTCCGTTTTTCTCCTGAACAAATATGCCATACAGATTTGCCGATGCGCTGAACTGTCCGCCGGTCACTACTACATTCTCCACCTTGACTGCCGAATTCTCTGACGGATGTTTTGCTGAATTCACATCCTGAATATCATAAATCGTAATGCCTGTTGTAATATCGGCATCTCCGCCTGATATATCCGTTCCGCCGTCCGACAATGTCCCGATAGTTATATCATTATCATCCCTTGGCTGGAGCCTCATCTGGTCAAAGCTATAATTGAGTATCCCTATTATAGAGTCTATTTTATCTCCGTTCTTTGCCTTGTAATTTCTAGGGAAGAACTTTCCGACAATAAGGCCTCCGGTAATCTCGAAATCACCGTGCGGTTTTCCGTCGGTACCCAGAACCGCATCATTTGTCACTTCCACGTTCAGTATCCTGACAAAACAGCCTTCATACTTCTCGGAATCCTCTGCACCTGTCTTGACCTTTGCCGGGTCAACCTCTGTCGGAGCGGGAAGCGGAGCCGTGCCCTTCTTAATGACTTCCGTTGCCACAATCTGGCTGTTGTTGTAATATTCCATATATGTCCCGCGGATATCCACAAGGTCACCTATCGCAACATCTGCCTTGTTGTTCTTGAAGAAAATGTAAATACCTGAATAAGGTCCTCCGTCCTTCTCCACAACAAAGAATGAATCATTATCAACAGATTTGGAGCTTGATTTGAAGGTCGGGCTCGTAACAACGACATCCCTTATTTCAACAAGAGTATTCTCTGCAACCGAACCACTCTGGACATTGTAGACCGTGACAACAGAATACCCGCCGTCAGTAATCTCGACATCCTCAAGACCCGTTCCGTCCTTTGCAACCACATCCTTAGGTTTTACATCTGCCGGTGTGTCGTCTCTCGTAGTTCCGCAGTAATACGGCACAAAAGAAGCCGACAGAAGAAGTATAAAAATAACCAGTCTCGCAATAGTTTCTCTCTTCATAATATCCTCCGTTTCTCAGTCATTAAAATCAAAGAGCATCGCAAGGTCATCCTTATTAATAAGTTTGCCGATACTCTCCTCATTACCTATAACCTTTTCAAATATATTCTTTTTCTCTTCCTGAAGCTTCAGGATTTTTTCCTCGACTGTCCCTATTGTGATAAGCTTGTACACAAAGACATTCTTGGTCTGTCCTATCCTGTGGACCCTGTCTGTAGCCTGGTCCATAACAGCCGGATTCCACCATGGGTCATAATGAATAACATAATCAGCACCTGTGATATTGAGCCCTACACCACCTGCCCTGAGACTTATCAGGAAGAGATTTGCCTTTTCGCCCCTGTTAAATTCATCGACGATCTGCAGCCTTTTTGTGGCCGGCGTATTTCCGTCAAGGTAGAAATACGGAATATTATCCCTGTCAAAGTCCCTTCTTATAATCGAAAGCATCTCGACAAACTGCGAATAGATAATTATCCTGTGACCCTCGTCGAGTACGTTCTGGACTATCTCCTTCATCAGCTCCAGTTTTGCAGATTCGACCTCCTTAGATTCCTTCAGCTCTTTTACAATATTCGGATGGCAGCAGATCTGTCTGAGTTTCGTAAGTGCAGAAAGGATGGTAAGAGAGCTCTTGCCGAGCCCCTTCTTTTCAATCTCGCTGAAAACCTTCTCTCTCTGAGCTAGTAAGACTGATTTATAAATCTCTTTCTGCTCTTCAGAAAGATTGCACTTCTGAATAATCTCCATCTTTGGAGGAAGGTCAGAGGCTACCTGGTCTTTAAGTCTTCTCAAAACAAAAGTAGAAGTAAGTTTCTTGAGCCTTTTGGAGGCCTTCTCATCATTCAGTTTGACTATCGGGGCATCATAGGTCCTCTTGAATCTCTCAAGCCCTCCCAGATATCCCGGCATAAGAAAATCGAATATCGACCAGAGTTCCAGTGGCCTGTTTTCAAGAGGAGTGCCGGTCAGTGCCAGTTTATAATCGGCCTTCAAAAGTTTACTGACTTTCTTGGTCATTGAGGCAAAGTTCTTTATATTCTGAGCCTCGTCCAGAACCACATACCTGAATCTTATATTCTCCAGTACCTCATAATCACGTCTGAGTATCCCGTAAGAAGTCAGTATCACATCATAGTCATTGAAGGACGGAACTTTCTCCCTCCTGAGTCTCCCGTAGTAGATATAAACCCTGAGGGAGGGGGCAAATTTCTGAATTTCATAATACCAGTTCTGCAAAACAGAGGTGGGAGTAACAACGAGATTGCTTCTGGCACCTTCCTTCTCCTTCTTATACAGAAGGAGTGAAATCGTCTGAATCGTCTTTCCAAGTCCCATATCATCTGCTAGAATACCCGAGAGCCCGAAATCCGACAGAAATGCAAGCCAGTTGAGCCCCTTCTTCTGAAACTCCCAGAGATTCGCATTGAGACCCTTGGGAGGGACTACATCCCTTATCCCTTCAAACTTATCGAACATTCTCTTGAGCCGCTCCACATTCTCGTCAAATTCTATGTCCTTGATAAGCTTGAGTGTGCCCTCAATAAGCTTGAGAGAGAAGGCGGGCATCCTGAACTGCAGCTTTTCGGTATCGAAGTAACCATATTCATAGGCCTCTTCAAGAAGTTTCTGCAGAACATCATTGTCAAGCGGCAGATAGACCCTCTCATCTACTTCAACAAATCTCTTCCCGTCGAGCAGGGCCTTGATTACCTTTTCGTAAGGAAGTTCCCTCTTGCCCGAGAAGAAACTCATCCTGAGTTCAAACCAGTTAAGCCCCTCGGGCATAGCCAGACGCAGCCTGAAGAAGACGGGATTCAGAAATGATATCTTTCTGGCATAGGAGCCCTCCGAGAGAACGAATCTGTCATTAAAAAACTCGGGTCTGTGATATACCATATCGAGAAGCTGCTCGTGTGAAATACTCCATTTCCCGTCATTGATTTCAAAACCTGAAGAGAGCAGGTCGTTCTTGACGCTCTTTTCAAAATCGATATTCCGCCTGATAATATTTATCCTGTCATTCCCCTCGATCAGACAATATCTCGTATTGATCACTGAATCCGGAATCCGCACATCTGCATAATCAAAAAAGATATCCACAGGGCAGGTTCCCTTACCCTGATTGATATCAAGAACACATTTAGGCGTTGACTTTTCGTCAATCACCACATCCACTTCTTTTCCGGAAACATCGACGAACCGTATATTGGAATTTTCCTTTCTGATAAGTTCAACAAGTGTGAGCGCATCATCCTTTTCTGCCTCAATATCTCCGAATTTTGCAACATACTGCCAGAGATTTGATTCAACCTCGGAGAGCGGATAGATAGTCCCGTCCTTGTATATTGCCAGAGGATTGCTTTCGGGGAATATTACAACATCCTCTCTGATATATTTAAGGGTGATATAACAGTTTTCTCCCTCTTTCTTCTTTTCAATCAGAAATTTTACGGGATAGGAACCATGAGCACCGAGCCTTATAGGTCTCTGCAAAAAGACATCATAGATATCTGCTATCCCGAAGAAACCGAGAATCTCATTGAAGTTCTCTGATGTAACCGGTATCCCGCCGTAGAGCGGGTCGTAGAAACTCCTGAAGAAATAAAGATATACTCTCTCCTGCGGAGTCAGGGTATATTTCTGAATAATATCCTCTGTCAGAGGCCCTACATTCTTGCTCGTTTTGCTGTCCAGAAACTTCATCACCGCATTTGTATTGCCGATAAATGCCATTACATATCTTATCTTCTGAATATCCGTCTCCGTTTTGGTCTTTTTCAGTTTCAGATGGTCCAGCAACGAAAATTTCGGAGGGACGGGTTTCTCCTCCTCCTGATAGGCACCTTCAAGATAGGCGATTACTACGGCAACCATATGTTTGCAGATGTTACCGATGAACGGGCAGTTGCAACTCTTCTCCGAAATCTCATTCCCCTTGAGTCTGACCATAGTCGTATAAATCTTGCCGTTCTGATTTCTGACTGACCCCATCAGTTTTACAAAGTTTTCGCCTCTTTCTGTCTTTAAAGACAGCACATAACCATCTCTGAAATACTGCTGTCCTCTGAGATATATCGGCAGAGTAGCAAGTCTTTCGAGTTTTCTGTTAATTAAATCTACAATCTTCTTATCTTCCAAACCGACTCTCCACAAGAATCCATTTTTTTATCAAATCAGACAATGACAATACTGTCAACAAAAATGTGATTTAACTCACTTTCCGAAGGCGGGGATATTCCCGCTCATAAACATCAAATTCCCGAATAAAAAACCGAAATAATTATTCTCCGTATGCCTCAGGCCGAAAGATTGAATGCGTGCCAGATATTTTGTAACCCGTTGATATTATTAGCAAATATTATTCTCCCCCGCACGAATGTGCCAGATACAAATGATTAGATGACCCTATACCGGCAGATTGACATAAACAGATGTCATTTCAATAATCTTTTGTATTTATCCCGGTAGAGAAGTTTCAGGATATCCGGCCTTATCGGCAGAAGAATGTTAGAAAATTTCTTGTTACTAAAATCCGCATAAGGACCATTCCAGTCAGTCTTGTCGAGCACAAATACAAAATAATATTCAGGGTCGATTGCAATATAATCCGGAACTGACGTGGTCTGCACCTTTACTTCCTTAATTTCGCTTATCTTATCGATATCCACTGAGGTAATCTTCTCACCCTGATTTGTCCCAATTCGTATCTCGAGACCCTTCAGACTCTGAATCCCTTTGGTCTTCTGTATTTTGAAGGAGAGTGTACCGCCTGAATAGACATAATCAGTAATTTTCAGTGTCGGACAGGGTGTCGAATAGACCCACTCGTTGAAGAATTTCTCCCAGAAATAGTAATCCCCTGTATAATCAACAAGAAACTGTCTCAGATCTTCGGTCGTTGCGGTTTTATGTCTGTACGCATCGAACCATTTGCTCAGAAAATCGTATCTCTCTTTCCCGAAGTCTCTCTCGAGCCTTAGCAGAATCATCTCCACAACAGACGAGCCATACTTATAAAACTGGTCGAGGACCTCATTAAAATAATTCATCATATCGTCTGAATCAGAGAATCTGAGCGGCACTCCATACTGAGAGTATTCCTCCGCAGCATAACTGCGCCAGTAATATTTAATCTTCTCGGCCGTAAGAGAATCAGTTATAAGTGGTATTGCCTCATATATCGTGCTCCACTCTGTAAATCCCTCTGCAAGCCAGAAGTGTGGCCAATCTGCAAACATTAGATTATCCCCCCACCAGTGGTGAACAACCTCGTGCGCTGTTACATATTGAGCCTCTACGCTCTGTGCATTTATTACATCAGAACCTATCCATATTATCGTGGTATGCTCCATTCCACCGCCAAACTGAGGGATATCTGCAAGCTGTAGAATCTTGCCAAGGTCATAACTACCTATAATCTCCTCCATTCTGTCTATGGTCTTCACCGCTGAAGCAAATGCCTGTTTTGCCTTTGAGAGATTTGATTTTAGTGCCAGACCTTTGACATTTACTCCCGATTTTGAAATACCCGCATCAAATTCGGTATAATAATTACTTACAGCAAAACTCAGTGAATATAGAGGTATTGGAATAATATATTCAAATGTATAGACATTATCACTTACACTCTTTGCACCGCCGATACTATAAGCCTTCCAGCTGCTGTCAGGTGTCCTGATTGTGAGATTAACCTCGTTTAGTACAATGTTATAATCAAAGACAGAGGAAATATCATACCCTGATTGAGGGACAAATAGCCAGTAGTGAGTAAAATAAGGTTCTGTAAACGGACCAATTGCGGACTCCTGATAATTCAGCCTCCACCTCCTGAGTCCAAACAAGTCATCGTTTGAATTTACTGTAAATGTCAGTTTTGCAGAAACCATTTCTCCCTTTTTATACGGCGGGACACATATAGTAATCTTCGAACCGTCAAATACATATTCGCCTTCGACGCTGTTTACTGTGTGACCGTTTCCAAACAATGTTATCGTGTCACCGTCCGATTCTGCCTCAACCTTTATCTCCTCTTCTACATAATACTTTGAGGCCCTGTAATCCTTGAGGTCTACAGTAATAACCAGACCAAGACCTTTTGTATATACAACCTCTTTGTATGAACATTTATGAGTACCCGTATCCTCAACCGCATCTGCATCTGACACTCCGATATCCTCAACATCCGAAATATCTGTAAAGACCTCTGAGTCAGACAAATCTGTGTCAAAGTAAATATCAGACGTAATATCTTCTGTAATTATATCCGGCGTTGCATCATTTACTAATTCACCACCTGAAATATCAAATACATCAATTACTACATCAATTACGAGATTATCCTTTGTTTCTTCTATATCCTGAGCCGATACATCTGTAATATCCAAGGGCGGATTTTCATCTTCCGGAGTTGTTTCACTACAACCTGCTAAATACAAAGAAAGAACTGCCGATAAAAACAAAGTAACGAAAAAGAATCTTTCTTTCATACAAATCTCCTCACCAGTAAACCCCTGTTTATATTACATTAAAAAGACAAGATAAACAGATTATCGCCTGATACTCCAAAAAAGATATTTTTGTCATACGTTGAGTCTTAACAACTAGTTACAACCTATTTCTCAAATAAAGTAGTCAGTATCTGCCTGATTTCCCTTCTGTACTCCGGATTATCTGTTATCCCGTTATGATATTCTCCCTTGAGCGTAATCAGCCTGTCTGAATCCTTAAATTCTTTCTGCAACTTCAGTGAAGAACCGTAGTAGACCACCTCATCCCTGTCGCCGTGAAATATTACGACAGGCATTTTGCATCTTTTTAGGTATTTATACGTCTCAAATCTGTATTTCAGAAGTGACTGAGGGATAAAAGGGAATATTCTCTTTGCTAGGTCTGTCAGACTATAATAAGGCGCCTGCAGAATCAGAAGTTTCGGGTTGTTATCTGATGCCAGTTTTGCAGCAGGTCCGGTACCAATCGAATACCCCAGCACAACTATTCTATCTTCCGGATACTCTTTCTTGATCTCATCATAGACTATCTGAATATCTTCGTAAAACAGTGCTTCGCTCTCTATCTCCCCTTCACTCTTCCCATAACCCCTGTAATCAGGGATAAATATATCGAATCCGTTTTCAAGATATACATCTGCGACATACCCCCACGATGCAAGTGAACCAGCATTTCCGTGCAGATAGAATATCAGACCTTTCGGATTATCCGTCTTAAAGAGAAGTCCGTGAATGCGGATTCCGTCCCTCATAGTAAAAAATCTCTCCTCAAATCTTGAGGCAAAACTGAATTTATAAGACTTATCGAGTTTTTCGGGGAAGAATATCAGTCTTTCCTGAAGCATATAGATACCTCCGCAGAAAATAATATATAACAAAACCAAGACTAAAAATATTTTGGCAGTGAGATATTTAAACATCTTATTACTCCAAGTAAAAAATATAGCAGCAATACTTGTAAAATACAATAACCCTTCTCCTGTGAATGATATCAAAAAATAATTTTCTAAATCTATAATATGGCGTCGTATTCTGTTTGCCAAACCTATTCACGGATATATAATAAGGATATGAAGGGATACATAATTTTTCTGGCAATAATTTCCTTAACGGCCACATTCAGTTGCTCCTCTGATTCAAAAGAGGGAGACTCCCAGAACGATATATCCGGCACCCTGTCAGAACTTCAGATAAAAGAGCAGGATAGCTGTGTATACCTGAAATGGGAATGTGTAAACTGTAAAACCAGCAACTTCGTAGTTACAAGAGATACGGGATACAAGAACAGACTTACGGAGAAGATATCAGTATCTGCCGATAAGACAGAATATCTCGACTGTAATATATTCAAAGGACTGACATATCGCTATACAGTTGCGTTCTCAGAAGATAACACGAAGAGACTCGAAGGTGAAATCAGGACAACACCAATAAGAGATTTCCGGATAATGACAGAGCCAGAGATATTTACCGGAAAAAGATTTGAGATTACGCCGGAATATAACCCCAAAGCATCAAATCCGTTCGATATGACTGAGCTGGATATAACTATGGAAGTCATAAAACCCGACGGAGAAAAAGAGGAAGTAAAAGGGTTTTTTATGACAGAGTATAAAATCGAAAAGGATGAGAACGGACGTGAGAGATTCATAAAGGGAGAAAACAAAATAAAAGTCAGATACATACCTGCTCAAAGCGGCACATATATTGCAAAATTTTCGATAAAAGACGGCAATAATATCTTCTACTCCGGATACTACCCGTATGAAGTACAGAATCTCAAAACGAGAGAATTTGTGAGAATTAGTGAGAAGAATCCGATGTATTTTGCAACAGAGAACAAAGATTTCTTCATCCCTGTCGGATTCAATATAGGATGGGCAAGAAGCAGTGGCTTATTCGAATTTCAGCATTACATAGACAAGATGGCAGAGGCAAACGCAAATCTGTTCAGAATGTGGATGATTAAGTGGAGTAACGCAATAGAGTGGACAAAGGGGAACGGTAGCGGGGATTATAACGGACTGGTGTATTATGCACAGGATAATGCGGCGAGGATTGACAGCATACTCTCTTATGCAGAAGAAAAGGGAATCAAGGTGATGCTCACATTCGGCTCATATCTTGAATTTACTGAAGGCGGACACTGGAACGAGGGGGCGTGGAAGGAGAATCCCTACAACATAATCAATGGTGGTATGTGCAGCACACCTGAGGAATTCTTTACAGATGAAAAGGCAAAGAGTGTTTATAAGAACCGATTGAAATACATAAGCGCAAGATGGGGGTATTCTGACTCGGTTTTTGCTTATGAATTTTTCAACGAGACCAATGCTCCTTATGAGTGGGTCTCGGAGATGTCAAACTATCTAAAGAGGATTGATTACGCAAGGCATCTGATATCGACAACCTATGGAGATGACAAGGTCTTCTCTCTGAAAAATATCGATTTTACTATGACGCATCTGTATGGGAATCCACCTGAACTGATAAGGGATTATCCGAAGAGGGTAAACGAGATAACCCGTCAGTTTAAAGAAAAGTACAGAAAACCGTTTCTGCTTGCCGAATTTGGGCTCGACTGGTCGAAATCGGACTATGAATACGATAAGGATGGTCTTGGAGTCAATTTTCACAACGGCATTTTTGCTGCCCTCTCCTCCGGTTCGGCTGGCACTGCAATGCTCTGGTGGTGGGATGATTACATAGATAAACTCAATCTGTATTCAGTATTATCACGGGCTCAAAGAGTGGTGGACGAGTTCGGGGATTTTGAGAATGTTAGTGCTGTTCCCCCTGAAAATATCAGCTTTGACAGAGATAAACTGAATGTGTTCGGCATTGCCTCCAAGAAGAAGATGCTTCTGTGGATTCAGAATATTGAATCGAACTGGTATAATGAATACAACAAGACAGAAATTCAGAGTGTAAGCGGAGATATCTTTGTAAATAACCTAAATATAAACTGTAATGCGATAATAAATGTTTTCAACCCGTGGGATGGTGATTTAATCAATAACTTCACTGAAAATATAAACAATACCTTCTCTTATAACCTAAAAGACCTCAAAAGGGATATACTACTGATAATGAAGTGCATTTGATCTTTCCATAGCAAATAAATAAAAAAGCCCGAAGATGAGTTGTTCACCCTCGGGCTTTAAAAGGAATAAATGTGTTAATTAGTTAGGGTTGTTCTTCGTCATTTATCTGATTTTCCGGTAACAGCCACCAGTACTGCCAATAGAATCTCTCATCACCTTCACATACATATTCATCATTAACTTTTTTCATCTTGCTGAATATCTCCTTTAACTCAGAAACTGTAAATCCTGTCTTTCTCCGATGCATAGAAAAATACGCAAGTTCATATGGGCTCTCCTTATAAGGAATTATTGCATCGGCACATACATTATATCCGTTATAGACTGTCTCTACCTGCAGTTCTCTCTTTAGCGATTCGATATCGCATTTCCTTAAGTTAATTATATAAATCTGGTCTTTTGTGAGAGGAAACTTGGATTTTGCTTTGAGTTCTCCATTTTCAACCGTAGTCTCTACCTCTATTGTAACTTCATCAGGGGTCTCTCCCCAAACATTCTCACTTAGTTTTGCCTTTATAACAATTCCAAGGAAATAGTCTTTAATATATTCGCTATAAAGCTTATATACCTTCATATCAGAAATTTTATATACTCCTACTCCATGAAACATAAGCTCGGGGTATTTCTTTCCATTAACCATATCACAAAGAGTCAGGCCTCTGTAGCAGGAGGGAAACTCGTTCTCAACAGGCCTGATATTGTCAATATCAATCGGAAAAATCTTTGGATCCCTTATAAATGATACCAATACAATACTTCTTAATGGTTGTATAAAATGTAATTGAATAAGGAAAGTGCATTTAAGCACTTCCCTTATAAATAAATTATTTATCCATTTTAGTCGTAGATTTCACTTCCACCATCGGTTATACTATCAGGAGCATCTGCAGAAGAACACTTCTGAAAACAATCATTCCATTCCTTTGTCGAATAACCCTGAATACAGCCACCAGATACACATTGTAATTGAATAGGATTCTTACACTCAGGCATATAAGGGCAGTGATCATAGCAATAAGTAGTATGACTATTAGTGCACTCCTCATTTCGCCATTGCTCGTAAGTTTCTGCATAATCCTTATTGACTGCCAGAAAATAATAGTGATATTTACAGCAATCATTTGGCACAGCAACGCAGTCTTCATCCTTGTTACATCTCCACATCTCGTTTGGACACCTCCTGCCACATATTGCACTCTCATCTTTGGGGCAGAAAGTGGTTATACATAATCCTGAATTCTCTTCTTTGCTTGAGCAATAGCTACTCAGAATCAGAACAAAGACAAAAAATAATGTTTCGAAATATTTTTTTCTCATATCAAAACCTCTGTGTAATACTATTTAATATAACACTTCCGCTCTTTACGCCCTTAGCCACGAATAAGTAGTCATAATCAGAACTATAATCATTCTTCCAGTCGAGTCTAAGATAAAGGTAGTTGTCTATCTCAATAAATCTGTTAAAATCAATATGCCCATTACCATTGCTCTGAAATAATATAATTGCATCTGCATCACTGTCTATCTTGGCTTTCACACTATCAGGAATATTATCTTTTATTATTATTTCACCTATGACAACTCCACTGTTTTTTATCTCGTCTTTTGGAAACTCATATTTCTTTACCACTACAACTGATTGATTATTAATTTTTTTAACAGCATCTTGAATAGATAACTCTATCTCTCCGATTCCCTTATTACCAAAAACTTCGTGCTTCTTGCCGGCTTTCTGTGTGCTTTCAGAAATTCTGCCCTTCCCCATTCTCAGTGTTAAATAGTCACCTGCCTTTAATGACTCTCTCATAAATAATATATACTCTTCCTGCTCATATACAACATATTCTGGATTTTCACAACCAAGAACGTTTACTACCAGATTAACACTATCAGCCGGTTTTACCTTTATTTTATCTATAGAATAATAGACATTTTTAATATTTATATTTGCTATCTTTGCACAACCTGGCTTCCCTGAGCTTCCGGGAAAAACATAATCTTTTACATCTGTAATAGAAACAACGCTTCCTTTCACTATTAAATCCGAATTGGCAATATAGTAATACACGCCTCCTTCGGCAGGTAACATATATGCTCCCGAATTATAGGGGTCATTATAAGTAAATGTTTTTGTTTGATTATTCTTATCTCCATATGAAGTAGTGTCTGATTTATTATCACAGCTAAAAGAAGTAAATCCCATAAAAATAACAAGCATTAAAACTGATAAATTTAAAAAAGCATTTTTCATAATATACCTCCTTTTTTTCATTCATTAAACCCAGCGTGAATCTGAGCACCATAATCGCTCATACCGGGTCCTGTTGGGCTTCGTGCGTTTAAAACTTCATTTGACCAGTTCCAATTATTATCCACAGTTAAAATATTTAGATATCTTGCATTATCCATACCTGTATATATCATTTTAACAGAAGTTGAATAAACTGCAACTCCAATCTCAGTCCCAGTGGTGTAAATATGGCCAGGATTTGTCTGACAGGTCTCAAGTACAAAATTTCCATAAGAATTTATATATCCTCGGCAGAGTCTTATATTGTGTTTATCATTTACTGTAGGAAATGCGAGAAAACACTTTGATGGCCCGCCATTCCAATAATAACAATCTATACCCACAGGAACATCTGTCCATTCATTTAATGTTACTTCAGATGTCCAATTACCATTAACTGAATTAGATGTTCTTATCTTAATACGAGGAAAGTTTCCTTTTTCAATATATGCAAGTACCAATCTGTTTGATGATGGGTCATAGGCAAGAGATGGTTTTCTATATGTTATAGAGTCTGTTAGAAACTGATATGTATATCCTGTAGGGCAGTAATATTGACTAGTAGTAGGAACTATATTTCTTATTACTCTTATATGACTGCTATCATCATATGCTCTAAAAGCAATTGCAAAACCGTTTACATCTTTCGAAGATGATACTCCATCATAAGAATACTCATAAATACCATTAATATAAAATTTACATATATCTCCATTTCTCTGCCACAAACCATCTGATCTTCTTCTTGCTTTATAACCAATCTGACTCGGTGCACCTTCTGTAGTAAGCAAATAAGCCATTAAGTCCCAGACATACCCATCAATACTACCTGTTGCTATTGCCGGACTACCTCTGGTATTCCCAATATTGCTCCATGAATATGCTGATGATAGTCGCCAGTACAATGGCCAGTTGTCAACACCCTGTTTATACCATACACCTTCCTTATCATCCCTACGCGTAAATCTCTGATTCATATAACCATTTTCTGAATAGTTCATAACGGATTCTCCATCTTCCGGGTTGTCATCAAGACCAAGGCAATGCCCAAATTCGTGTGTTAGTACTGACTGTAAATCATAAAACGAGCTTCCATCATCTGTCCAATTCTTAGGAGGATCACCTCTATATATGTATACGTCACAATTATCACTACCGGTAGGCCAGCAAGTATATGAAGCTATTCCTAGTATATTGCAGTCCCCATTATAACAACCATTTACTCCATGTACTTCTGCATCATTACTATGAGGCTCCTCATAAAATTCTACTTTTGGAATTGCTGGAGCAAGTCTCCACCAAGAATAAATTGAACACTTAACCATAGAGACCATACTTTCTGGTGTCTTCCCAAAATAGTTCTGAAAATCGCTTGTATGAATCTCAATCGTATAAACACTATTGTTCCACGGCTCAATACAAACTGTATCAAAAGCATATGCATCTATTGAATGAATAAAAAACACCAAACCAAAAATAAAAATAAACATTTTCATTTCTCACCTCCTTTTTAAGCTGATAAATTAGGTAGACTTATAAAATTCTTGCACTCATTTCCCTCACCCCCTTTCGGTGTTATATTATTTGAATTCTTATTTCTTTTTCTGTTTTTCTTGAATTTGAATAGAATACGAGAAGAGAAGAGAAGAGAAGAGGTTTTAATTCTCAAAATTCCCATCTGTTACCCCAGATAACCGAATCTGGTCGTAATATAACAAATCCGTTTTTGTTTGTCAAAAAAATTTAATTA